>ERZ773142.42-NODE-42-length-183254-cov-211.649_pt1 | contig 183254 bp, 131 predicted proteins | sample MGYA00580853_ERZ773142 | MGnify/ENA primary metagenome ERZ773142 (study PRJEB29015, sample SAMEA2737862) | human gut metagenome | biome: human gut; feature: human-associated habitat; material: faeces | place: China | collected 2012 ...
CCTCCCTTATTATGGAGAACAGGTATTCCATTCAGGAAATAGCCGAAATGGTAGGTTATAGCGACACCCGCACACTCCGAAAACATTTCACTGAGCAATTCGGAGTGGCGCCATCTAAGTATATTGATAAGCCTGAAATACAAGGGAGTTAGCCGAAACAGATTCCCATTCGTTTTCCTTGGACAATCAGGTCATGGTTTTCGTCTACCAGTTTTAATTTGCCGGCTACCTCATTCAAAGAAACAGAGCCTATCTGAGCTCCTTGCAAGGAAACCATTCGTCCGAATTGTCCGGAAGCAATCAGTTCTGTGGCATGTCCTCCCATTCGGGTGGCAAGGTTACGGTCGTATGGAGTGGGGGAGCCGCCACGCTGGATATATCCCAGTACAGTTTCACGGGTCTCAAATCCGGTTTCATATTCTATTTCTTCGGCTATGTATTCGGCAGCTTTTTTGCCGTTGATGGTTTGGATACCTTCTGCCACAACGACGATGGAGTAGGGTTTTCCTTTTTTCAGTCTTTCGATAATGGTGTTGCCGATGTTGTGGATATTATAGGGTAGTTCCGGGATGAGAATAACATCACCGCCGCCTGCCATGCCTGAGTAAAGGGCAATCCATCCGGCTTTATGTCCCATCACTTCAATAACCATGACACGCTGGTGCGAACTGGCAGTCGAATGCAAACGGTCGATGGCATCGGTTGCAATCGTTACAGCAGAATCGAACCCGAAAGAAACATCGGTTCCCCATACATCGTTGTCGATGGTTTTAGGAACAGATACCACATTGACGCCCGCTTGTGCTAATTTGGCAGCGGTTTTTTGCGTACCATTTCCACCGATACAGACAATGCAGTCCAGTCCCAGTTCATGGATATTCTTCAACATTAATGCCGGTTTGTCTTCGGAAGCGGCAGACAGACGCTTTTTAAATGGTTTTTCACGTGAAGTTCCAAGAATGGTTCCTCCTAAATTAAGCAAACCCGATAACGATTTTTCTGTCAAAGGTTCTATATCGTTGTCCAGTAAGCCTCGAAATCCGCTTCGGATTCCAAATACTTCCATGCCGTAGTGATTTATGGCTGTTTTACAAACTCCTCTGATAGTGGCGTTTATTCCGGGACAGTCTCCTCCTGATGTCAAAATTCCTATCTTCATAGCCTCTGATGTTAAGTTGTAAGCGTGCGTAAAGATAAGAAAAAATAAAAGTAATGCAGAAATCTATAAAAAAAATAATGTTATAAGGCTTATTAATACAGAAAAGGTTAATTTTGCAGGATATAACGAATTGTATATTAACGGAAATGAATTCGACCAAACTAATTAGTACACTATTCAAACCCAGACAGGCAGCTACAGCATTGTATGCCACTCAAGCGGAAGCTATTCAGGCAAAGGTCTTTAAACGTCTTATCAAAGACGCTGCCAATACGGAATGGGGATTGGAGTATAGCTATAAAGACATAAAGAGTTATCAGGATTATCAACGTGTTCCTTTGCAGACTTATGAGGAAATAAAGCCGTACGTGGAGCGCATGCGCCGGGGAGAAAAAAATGTGTTGTGGCCGGGTGAAGTTATTTGGTTTGCAAAGTCTTCGGGTACGACAAATGATAAGAGCAAGTTTATTCCTGTCAGCAAGGAAGGATTGCACGATATCCATTATGCCGGCGGTATGGATGCCGTCGCGCTTTATTTGCAGCAAAATCCCGATAGCCGTTTCTTTTCGGGAAAAGGGCTGATTTTGGGAGGTAGTCATGCTTCCAATTATAATCTGAAGCGGAGTTTGGTGGGTGACTTGTCTGCCATTCTGATTGAGAATGTCAATCCATTGGTCAACCTTATTCGTGTGCCCGAAAAGAAAATCGCATTGTTGAGTGACTTTGAGGAAAAGGTGGAAAAGATTGCGCGTAGCACGATGAACAAGAATGTGACCAATCTGTCGGGAGTGCCTTCGTGGATGTTGGCTGTTGTCAGACATATCATGGAAATCAAGGGCACAGATAATCTGGCGGAGGTATGGCCTAATCTGGAAGTGTTCTTTCATGGAGGAGTGGCATTTACCCCTTATCGCGAACAATACAAGCAGATTATCCGCAGTGATAAAATGCACTACATGGAGACTTACAATGCCAGTGAAGGTTTCTTCGGATTGCAAAATGATTTCGACGACCCTGCCATGATGCTGATGATTGACTACGGGGTGTTCTATGAATTCATTCCGATGGAAGAAATAGAAAACGAAAATCCTCATATTATTCCTTTGGCAGACGTGGAGCTGAACAAGAACTATGCAATGGTTATCAGTACGTCTTGCGGTTTGTGGCGTTATATGATTGGCGATACGGTGAAGTTCACGAGCAAGTATCCTTATAAGTTTGTCATCACGGGCCGCACCAAGCATTTCATTAATGCTTTTGGTGAAGAACTGATGGTGGACAATGCCGAACAGGGACTGGCAAAGGCGTGTGCCGCTACCGGAGCACAAATCACAGACTACTCCGCTGCTCCTGTTTTTATGGATGCCAATGCCAAATGCCGTCATCAGTGGTTGATAGAATTTGCAGTCAAGCCGGACTCTTTAGAGAAATTTAGCAAGGTACTAGATACCTCTTTACAAGAAATTAACTCTGATTACGAAGCAAAACGACATAAAAACCTTACCTTGCAGCCGTTGGAAATTATTGTGGCCCGTCCTAACCTGTTCCATGATTGGTTGAAAGAGAAAGGTAAGCTGGGAGGACAACACAAAGTACCTAGGCTGAGCAATACACGTGAATATATAGAAGAAATGCTAAGCTTGAACAAGTAAAGAAATGAATTGGAATAGACATAAATTACCTGCTTTGCTGATGTTGATGATTGTGGTGTACTCATGCGCCAGCATGGGAAACCCCGATGGTGGTCCGTATGATGAAGAACCGCCAAAGTTTGTCCGGAGTACTCCTAAACCATTTGCCATCAATAGTAAAGAGAAAAAAGTAACTATTGAATTTGATGAATTTATCAAGCTGGAAAAGGCTGCGGAGAAAGTGGTTGTATCTCCTCCCCAGTTGGAACAGCCTGAAATCAAAGCCAGTGGGAGGAAAGTAGTGGTAGGACTGGTGGATTCGTTAAGACCGAATACTACTTATACTATTGACTTCGCGGATGCTATTGTTGACAACAACGAGGGTAATCCACTAGGTAATTATGCCTTTACCTTTTCCACCGGTACGACTATTGATACAATGGAAGTATCGGGGACAGTGCTCAGTGCTTCAGACTTGGAGCCGGTGAAGAATATTCAGGTAGGTCTGCACTCTGACTTGAGTGACAGTGCTTTTATGAAGAAACCATTCGACCGGGTATCCCGTACCGACAGTCGCGGACACTTTTCCATTCGTGGTATTGCACCCGGCAAATATCGTATCTATGCCTTAATGGATGGTAATCAGAACTACTTATTCGATTCCAAGACCGAGATGATTGCTTTCAGCGATTCCATTATTATACCTGCCATGGAGGATGCCATGCGTCAGGATACGATTTGGAAGGACTCACTGACCATCGATACCATCAAAAGTGTGGGTTATACCCGTTTCCTGCCGGATGATATTATCCTGAGAGCGTTTAAGGAAGAGAATGACCGTCAATACCTTACTCGCAGTGAACGTGACAAAGAGAATCATTTTGTTCTTACTTTCAGTGCGCGGGCGGATACGCTTCCCACACTGAAAGGATTGAATTTTGACGAACGGGATGCTTTTATCATCGAGAAGACCGACCGCAACGACTCTATCTGCTATTGGATTAAAGACTCGTTGATATATCAGATGGACACGCTCGAAATTCAGATGGATTACTTGGCAACGGATACGTTGGACCGTCTTGTTTCGCAGACCGATACGCTTTTTTTGGCAAATAAGTTGACTCGTGCGGAGCGGGAGAAACTGGAGGCGAAAGCAGCCGAAGAGAAGGAAAAGGAACGCAAAAAGAAAGAAAAGAAAGGAGAAAAGATTGAACCGGAGCCCACCAAGTTCCTTACGTTGAATGTGGATGCTCCTTCTGCTTTCGACCTTGATAGAAATGTATATCTGTCGTTCGATGAGCCTGTGGCGAGCATTGACACGGCAGCCATTCACATGGAAATAAAGAAAGACAGCCTGTGGGAAGAAATTCCGTTTCTGTTTGTCTCGGATTCGGTGTTGCCTCGCAAGTATGAGATATTGGCGGAGTGGGAGCCCGAAAAGGAATATCAGTTGTCGATAGACTCGATGGCCTTTAAGGGAGTGTATGGTCTGCATACCAATAAGGTGAAACAGACCATGAAGGTGAAAAAACTGGATGAATACGGAACCATTTTGCTGAATATTACCGGAGCAGATTCGACAGCAGTGGTAGAGTTGTTGGACGGAAGTGGAAAGGTGTTGCGCCAACAACGGATAACTCCTCAAAATACGGCGGATTTCTATTATCTCAATCCCGGTACGAAATTCTATATCCGTCTGTTCAACGACCGGAATGGCAACGGTGTCTGGGACACCGGAAAGTATTCGGAGCACTTACAGCCTGAAGAAGTCTATTATTTCCCGAAAGTATGGGAGATGAAGGCAAACTTTGAGTTTGAGGAGAATTGGAATATCAATGCGGTTCCGGTTGAAAAGCAGAAATTGGATGAAATAAAGAAGCAGAAGCCGGAAGAGACGAAGAAGATACAGGACAGAAACAAAGAAAGAGCTAGAAAACTAGGCCGATGAAAAAGATTATATTCATACTATTGTGTTCTTGGTTCACTATATGTGCCGCGGGAGCGCAGTGTGCTGCAAAGAATGAAGCCATACAAGCGGGCGAACTGTTGACTTATGACCTTAAGTTCAACTGGAAATTCATCTGGAAAGATGCCGGTGTTGCCCGAATGGATATGCAGGCAGTGACTTATCAGGGTAAGCCTTGTTTCCGCACTAATTTGGTGGCTGCCACAAATGGTATGGTCGATTTCTTTTTTAAGATGCGTGATACGCTGACTTGCATCACGACCAATCGGTTGGAGCCTCTTTATTTCCGTAAAGGGGCGGAGGAAGGTGACCGTTATACGGTGGACGAAGTATGGTTCAGCTATAAAGATGATAAATGTATTGCCAATCAGCGCAGGATGCGTCGGGGTCGTGATACGGTGAGGGCGCGTGACGAAAGCGAAGGATGTATGTTTGATATGTTGAGCATTCTGATGCAGGCACGCTCTTTCGATGTCGATGATTACACGGTGGGGCAGAAGATTATTTTCCCGATGGCCACCGGCACTAAGATAGAAGACCAGACGTTGATTTATCGTGGAAAGAAAGTATTTAAGGCAGAAGGCGGAGTGAAATATCGTTGTCTTGTCTTTTCGTTGGTGGAATATAAAAAGGGAAAAGAGAAAGAGGTGATTACCTTTTATATCACTGATGATAAAAACCATTTACCCGTGCGTCTGGACCTTTATCTGAACTTTGGCTCTGCCAAGGCATTCTTGAAAGAGATAAAAGGAAACAGGCATCCGTTGACATCGATTGTCGAGAAGAAGTAGGGGCGAGGTTTGCTCGCCCGAAAACAGTTTGCTTTGTGTATTCGGGTAATCCCTGTCACTACAGGTATTGGAAATGCCTGTAGTCTTAGTCGTCAAAGAGTTTGGCTTTTCTGGAAACCAGTCTCAATGTAATTTTCCCTTCATTGATTATCCTTAAGATATCCTCTCCTCCTTTATTAACCTTGCATAGAGAAATTTTCGGTCCCATGATTTTATCAATGCGCACTTCTCCTACTTTATCTTCCATATAATTACCGTCAATCATACCATCTTCCATTACATCAAACCGTTGACCTTCCTTTATGGGATCGTCATATCCCAGGTTGATATAAACCGTTTTGGCTTTTTTCCCATTATCACCGGCAAGTTTCAAGATACTGCCATAAACCTTAAAGTAATTCTCTATAAAATTTCTCATTTCATATGACATGCCCAACAGTGAATGTTCCAGTGCTGCAAACTGACTTGCATCTTTGCCCGAAGACGAACCGGTTTCTTCGTAAATCCTTGTACCGATAGTGGTTCCGTCACTGGTACGAATCAAGTCCAACTGTAGTTTAAACTTCTCTTTAAAACTGTTCTCGCGGCTGTGGTAACGAGGATGTGAACTTCCGTCGTCAGTAGCTTCGCGTGACACTATATTCCCGCGTAGCAGATAGTCTGCCCGAAAACGGCGTGCATCTTCCAATGGGCTCAAATTAAGGTTGGCACCTACGGAAACAGCATCAATGATATTCACACGATTCGTTTGTTGTATACCGTCCAGTACAACATTCCGAATGGTGCTGAGAACTTTATTGGGAATTTTGATCTCGCTATTGAAATCATCGATATAAATCGTGTATTTCTGTGCGGATACCCCTAAGGATATCAGTAGTGACAGGCAAATTAACAGGACTTTGTTTTTCATTACGTCATGGATTTGTAGGGTTTGTAATGCAGTTGTTTGACGAAATTAAAAATATTGTTGCTCATTTGCAAACGAATAGGGTTAAAAATACCCATTAAGGGAGTTATTTTCGGAATAAAATGATTGAGTGACTGCTGCCATGTTACTCTTATATCCGTTAAAAGTATTGTTAATCGGATGAGGGACAGGTAGAGGTGGATTTGATAGAAGGGAAAGGATTTTACTTCCGGTTTATTATTTCGGTTTGAAAGGAGTAAAAGATAAAGGGTGTGTGTCAAAACTAGAATAGACTATCAAATCTTGCCCCTATCGGCAAAATGACAGCATCATCAACGTTTGGACACACTCCTTTTAAATATTCTTACTTGTTCAGTTTCCAGGTAAATCCGTCTTTTGTATCTTTTACTTCAAAGCCCAAAGCGGCCAGCTCGTCGCGAATCTTGTCGCTGGTAGCCCAGTCTTTGTTGGCTTTTGCCTGCATGCGTTGTTCCATCAACATGTCTACCACTTTGCCGTAAGCCTCTTCGCGTGCTTCGTTGTTGGCAGTTTCTTCTTTCAGACCGAGAATTTCGTACATGAAAAGAGGGAATAAGCTTTTCAGTTCTTCCAAGTCTTCTTCCGAAATAGTCGCTTTCTTGTCGAGAACCGTATTAATCATTCGTGCACCGTCAAACAGATGAGCGATGACAATCGGTGAGTTGAGGTCATCATTCATCGCTTCATAGCATTTGGCACGAAGTTCTTTTATACCGTCTATACCGGTAGTCTGTTTACCCGGAGTGATGCGTTCCAACCCTTTTACGGCTTCTTGCAGACGTTGCAATCCCTTTTCGGCAGCTTGCAGGGCTTCGTTGCTGAAGTCCACCGTGCTGCGATAGTGTGCTTGAAGGATGAAGAAACGGATGGTCATCGGACTATATGCCTGTGTCAGCAACTTGTGTGAGCCTTCAAAGAACTCGCTCAGGTTAATAAAGTTGCCATAACTCTTGCCCATCTTCTGTCCGTTGATGGTAATCATGTTATTGTGCATCCAGTAGTGAACCATATCGTCTCCCTGCGAAGCCACACTCTGTGCAATTTCACATTCGTGGTGTGGGAAAATCAAGTCCATGCCTCCACCGTGAATGTCGAAATGTTCACCCAGGTATTTCTTGCCCATAGCAGTGCATTCGCAGTGCCATCCGGGGAAACCGTTGCTCCATGGGCTGGGCCAGCGCATGATATGTTCCGGTTGAGCTGCTTTCCACAAAGCGAAGTCGGCAGGATTATGCTTTTCGCTTTGTCCGTCCAGTTCGCGGGTGGTATTCAGCACATCGTCCAGGTTACGTCCCGATAGTTTGCCGTAATGATGATCCTTGTTGTATTTTGCTACATCAAAATACACGGAACCTTCACTTTCGTAAGCATATCCGTTTTTCATGATTTCTTCCACCAGGCGGATTTGCTCGATGATATGTCCCGAAGCATGCGGCTCGATGCTGGGCGGAAGTACATTGAGGGCTTCCATTGCTTTGTGGTAACGGTTCAGGTAATATTGTACCACTTCCATCGGTTCCAATTGTTCAAGACGTGCTTTTTTTGCAATCTTGTCTTCACCTTCATCGGCATCATGTTCCAAATGACCTACATCGGTGATATTTCTCACATAGCGCACTTTGTATCCCAGATGGGTGAGATAACGGAACAGGATATCGAAGGTGATGGCCGGACGGGCATGTCCCAGATGGGCATCGCCGTATACCGTAGGGCCACACACATACATGCCTACATGAGGCGCGTGAAGCGGAACAAAAAGTTCCTTTCTGCGACTTAATGTATTGTAAATGGTTAGTTTATTTTCCATAATTCATCCAATTAGAAATGCAAAGGTATAAATTTAATGTGTGGAATAGGCAAACAATTAACAAAAAAAACGGATTTGGCATTACAATATGAGAGGATGCTGCATGAACAGTTTGCTATGCAGGTTTCTTTTCGGCATGATCGGTCAACTTTTTTAATTAGAGTTGGGGTTGTGTCAAAACGTGGATAATGCTGTCGTTTCGTTCGTAGGAGTGAGGTTTGCTCGCCCGAAAACGGTTTGCTTTGTGTCTTCGGGCAGGCAACCCCTGCCTCTACAGCTGAAACAGGATAGGCCGGTTTAGTTTTGGCACACTCCCTTTTGTTGAGATTTACAACTTCCCTTCGTCTCTTCTGTCGTCAATTCCCAATTTTTCGATTTCCTGAATGGATAAGCCTGTAATGTCGGAAATGGTTTCATAGTCCAGTCCTTTTGCTTTCATTTTCAGTGCATTTGAAAGTCGTTCTTCTTCTCGTCCTTTTTCTCGTCCTTCTTCTGTAGCTTCCCTACGAATGTCTTCTTCCACTATCCGGCTTACCCGATAGCGATCCACTGCTTTGTCATAAGCTATTCTGTTTTCTTCCGATAAATTGGCAACAGCAGCCAATTGGTCCAAGTATTTAAACACTTGTTCCTTCAGTGCATCCGGCATTCTGTTCCAGTCATTCATATTCTTCAATGCATACATTAATTTCTCATACAATGTCTCACATTCAGCAAGTTCCTTATTGAAATAAGGGAATTGCAGATAAATTTGGCGTAGATGGGGGTTGACCACTCGTCCCGTATCCTTGTCGGCGAGCACTATATCCGTACGGAATTTCTTATCCAGTCCGTCCTCCTTGAAATTCATCAGGAAGATGCCGTATACGGTACTCAGTCTATAACGGGAGCCATACGGGACACTACTTTCACATACCATGCCGTCCGTATCCTTCTCGACGGGTATCTTTATTGTATCGGGAGGCGGAAGCTCGGTCAGCCTGCCTACGGCACGGCATACATAATACAATGTACGGTCCAGAAAATGGCTGTGCCAACGATTTTGCATCTCTACAATGATATACTCGCCACTGTCCGTACGACAATAGAGGTCATAAATGATGCCTTTGTCATGCACATTGTCCGCATGGTCTTCCTTGTCAAGGAAACAAAGATCCTCTATATGATGTTCGCCCGCAAGCAACTCATTCAGCAGGGTGATGAGCAGCCCTTTACTGGCAGGTTGCCCGAAGATGACCTTAAACCCCAGGTCGGTAAAGGGATTGACGAATCGTGACATATTCATTTTTTATTTGAAATCAAAAGTACGCATACTTTCGGGAACACCCAAAAGATATGTGCTTTATTTTTCCGATATTGCAATTTCGGCTGATATTCAGAATCTAACGACCTTTCTGTCTTACTCTCCTTTCACACATAACAAGTGCTGAAACGTCCTGCTCATAGGGCTTTTGTGTGAAGGCTGCTTTTATCAACTTTCTTTTTCTCCTATTGGATAATTCCCCCTCCCAACACCACGTCTTCCCGATAAAAAGCGGCTGCCTGTCCGGTAGCAATGGCGGTGAGCGGCTCGTGCAATTGCACATGGAGCGTATTGTCCGCTTGCAGCGTCACTGTGCAGCGATTGGCTTGTTTGCGATAGCGTATTTTCACAATCACATCGTCCTTGCAGAGCAATGCGTCAGGATTTGTGATATTCCAGTCTTTCAATGTCATTTCTGTTTTTTCCAACGCTTTTAAATTACTCAATATCACTTTATTTTCTTCGGGAAATATCTCTTTTACAAAGACGGCACGATTTAAATCGATTCCCAGCCCCCGTCGTTGGCCGATGGTATAGAAAGGATACCCTTCGTGATATGCAATGAAGTTTCCCATTTCATCGAAAAATTTGCCGGGCTTAATGCTATCTTCCGGCAGCTCGCGGCGTAAAAACGTGCGATAGTCCATCGGGCAAAAACAAACGCCCAGACTGTCACGTTTATGGGCAGCTTTTAAAAAACCTCGTTCTTCCGCAATTTCCCGAACCCGGATTTTGGTGAGTTCACCCATAGGGAGCAACATCCGTTGCAGAATATCTTGTGGAAGCCCCCATAAAAAGAACGACTGGTCTTTGTCAGGGTCTGCTCCGGCAGTGATGTGGTAAAATCCGTCGATGAAACGTTTGCGGACATAGTGACCGGTAGCAAAATGATAGATGCCCAATTCATCGGCCAGCTGTTGCAGAAGTGGCCATTTGAGGTAATTGTTACAGAGCGTGCAGGGCACAGGGGTATGTCCGGCCATGTATTCGCGGATAAAATAATCAATGATTGTCTCTCGGAACATATTGCGAACGTCGTAGGAGATATGCTTGATTTTCAGTCGTTCACATAAAGTCCGTGCGTCATCCAAATATTCCGTATCTCCTTCTTTTTCATAAAAACGAAAAGTGACACCGGTCACTTCGTATCCGGCATCCTGTAACAGTAAGGCGGCAACGGAACTGTCCGTTCCCCCACTCATCCCCAGTAGAACTTTATTGTTTGGCTTCATTGGGGCAAATATACGAAATCAAAATGAGTTCTTTTATATCCTGCATTCAGTCATTTTAGTTCAATATTACTTCTCCACGGTCGTGGTTAGAGTTCTTCACGGCCGTGAAGAAGCAATATCGAATGGCTTGTCTGACAAAGAGAATAGGATGAAAAAACGTTAATCGGATGATATATATATGCGTAGGCTTATGCGTACGTACGTGTAGCCCGATGCGTATATACGTGTAGGCTTACGTGTATATATGTGCAGGCTTATGCCACCGTATGTAGTTTGGCGTGTGCAAAAAGACCTTGAGGTTTTCAAAAAAGCTCGGTATGTTTCTTAAAAACTTCAGCACCTTTTTAAAAAAGCTCGGCATCTTTTTCATGTAGGGCAGACAGGATCATCCCCCCCCCCTCACTAAGTCGGTTATTCCTTCTTTTCCGTTCATCCTTACATTTTAATTAAAATACATTGACTATCAAGTGATTAATGATGAAAGGACATCCCCTCATCCCTGTTTCAGCCGCGCTTCCCAAGTCCCTTCACAATCTGCCTTCAGTACTTGTCCCGCCAGGAGAAATTTTATAAATGAAGGGAGGTTGAAAGGGTGATGAAACGATGCCCATTCACTACCGAAACTCCCATCAACAGGGCGTCTCAACGGCTGATGAAAGGAGGAAGGGAGAAATGATCCGGATGATATGGGAACTTTAAGGAAAGGAGAATATATAAAACCCTGCCATGGGGGGCTTTCCAATATCCCATGGCAGAGTTTGAAAAATTATTTTAGCGGAGTGATAGTGAAGCCCCAGCTATAAGACTGGTTCGGGTTAATCAAAGCCCATTTTTCGGGCCATGCTCCCCAGCTGTCATAGCCGCCTACGCCTTGTTGCTGCATATCTATGCATACCTCTACGAAATCACGCGGAGTAATGTCATTGATATGAGTTTGGCGGCGGAGAACATTTTTTGCCTTAGCTTCGCTGCGATTGGCAATTTCTTCGGCCGAGAAATTGTTCCATTGGCGCGGACGATTAGTGGCTTCTTCCGAATCAAAATCTTCTACTGAGTTACGCAAGGCATTGAAACCGAAAGTCTTGTCGGCTGTGATGCGCAACCCTTTGCCGCCTTTTTTGCTTAATGCTACCCAACGGGTATCGACGTGATGGCCGTTTTCCTGTGGACGAACATAGGGGAAGTACATATCATCGGCTGTTGTTTTATAGAGGTCGACGATGGTTCCTGCCTTGCGGTCGATGTAGTTTTCTTCAGGGCCGCGGCCGAAGTAGGCAACTTGGTTCATTTCTGCCGGCAGACGGAAACGTACACCGATACGAGGTACTTCTGCTTTGATGTCTGCTGCCTTGAAGTCACAACCTACATGTAGGCTGCCGTTCTTGCCAAAGGTGTAATTTACAATGTATTGGTTGCCGGCAGGCAATGCGTAAGTCACGCTCAGGGTGTTGTCGGTAAAGGAAGTATGGGTTACTTTGAAGTCCTTGCTCGATTGTTTCCACACGTGGGTGCGCTTGGGCTCGCCGTTACCGTAATCATTGTCATTCGGTGCACGCCAGAAGTTGGGTTGAATGCCGAAGCCGTCTTTGAAGTATTCGGTGCCGTTTACTTTATAAGAGGTAACGATGCCACTCTTTTCGTTCAGGACAAATTGCATTCCGCTGCCCGAAACCACCATCTCGTCTCCGTCCTTCACTGCTTTCATTCCCTTGCCTGCCATGAACTCGTCTCTCAAAGGCTCGATAGGCAATTGGAATTGGTCACGTGCAATTTCGTGACCTGCCGGAATCAGGATTTCAGGTTCGACGGCAATGACGTGGAAATTGACGAAGTATTCGGTATCTTTCTTGGCTTTCAAACCGTTTACGTTGACCGTGAATTCTTTGGAGGCCTGCGGAGCAATGTCTAACGAGACTTTTCCGCTTCTTATAATCTTGTCGTTGGCTTTCAGCTCATACACAATCATATACTTCTTCAGGTTGGTGAAGTAGAAACGGTTGGTGATAAGGAACTTGCCTTGTGCCGCATCGGTCATCTCGAAGCCTACATTCTGATAAGCATATTTCACTTCTGCCATGGCAGGATGCGGAGTGCGGTCGGGACTGACGATACCGTTGCAGAGGAAGTTGCCGTCGCTGGGTGCGTCTTTTCCGAAATCGCCGCCGTATGCCCAGAACGGACGTCCGTTTTCATCTTTCTGCAGAATGCCTTGGTCCACCCAGTCCCAAATATATCCGCCCTGCAGATTGGGATATTTGTAAATGGCTTGCCACTGTGCCCACAGACCGCCGGTGGAGTTGCCCATGGCGTGTGCGTATTCGGATGGCATGATAGGACGGTCACTGCCTTCTTTGCCAATGGATTCAAACCAGCTTGCGCCCGGATACTGAGGAACGAACATATCGGTATTCCATTCCCATTGTGCGCGTTCGTAGTTCACAGGGCGGTTCATGCCTTTGGTTTCACGGTCTTTCACCCAAAGGTAAGTCTGATAGAAATTATATCCGTTTCCGGCTTCATTACCCAATGACCAGAAGGTTAAAGACGGGTAGTTCTTATTGCGTTCATACATATTGATGGTGCGGTCCATGTGGGGTTTCAACCATTCGGGGTTGTTGCCTAATGTGCCGCCTTTGCGGAGGTCGTATTTCATGCCGTGGCTTTCAATATTGGCTTCATCGTATACATAGAGACCATATTCGTCACAGAGTTCATAGAACTTGCGGTCTTGCGGATAGTGGCACAGACGAACGGTATTGATATTGTGTTGCTTCATCAGTTCAAAGTCTTTGCGCATCAGTTCTTCGGGAACATAGTGACCGGTTGCTTCGTTGTGCTCGTGAATGTTCACACCTTTCATCTTTAACGGCTGGCCATTGACAAAGAAGCAGATATAAGGCTTGCCGTTTCCTGCAATTTGGTCAATCGGTTTGATTTCAAAGCGACGGAAGCCGACATTGAACGGAATAACTTCTGTTATTTTTCCATCTTCTTTTAAAGAAATCAATAATTTATAAAGGTTGGGCTGTTCGGAAGTCCAAGTCTTTACATTGTTTAATGAAGCATTGAAAGTAACGGTATTTTTTCCGTCTGCACTTACATTGCAAGGTGTCTCAGCAGAGGTAACAACTTTCTTGTCGGCATCCAGCAACTCGTAAGTTACGGTTACGTTCTTGTTGGCGGCGGTATGGTTGGTCACATTCACGTCCAGTTTGAAGATACCGTTCTTATAGGTATCGTCGAGGGTAGAGACTACTTCAAAGTCCTGAACGGCAGTCTTGGGCTGTGAGAACAAGAATACATCTCTTTCGATTCCGCTCAGGCGCCAAAAGTCCTGACACTCCAGATAAGAACCGGTGCTGTAGCGGAAGCATTTTACTACCAATGAGTTTTTGCCCGGTTGCAGATATTTGTTAATCAGAAACTCTGCCGGATTCTTAGAGTCTTCGCTATATCCGACTTCTTTTCCGTTGAGGTATACATAAACGCCTGATTTAGCTCCTTCCAGGCGGAGGTATATATCACGTCCGTCCCAATTGGAGGGAATCTCGATGTCTCGCTGATAAACACCTACCGGATTGGCCTCGGGCAAATGCGGAGGTTGCGGGTTGCTGGGCTGGAAGTCGTATGGCTGATTGGTATAGATGGCTGTTCCATATCCTTGTACCTCCCAGTTGCCGGGTACATTGATTTCTTTCCATGTAATGTCGGCGCCGGGCTGTTCGATGTTGGCAGGTAAATCTTTGTAGGCATCTACGTAGTAGAAGTTCCACTTTCCGTTCAGTAATTTGTAATAAGGGCTGTTTTCGTATTTGCCGGTCAGTGCCTGTCCCGAGTTATCGTATGACATGAAAGCCGTGCGGGGAGCTTCTTTGTTTACTGCTACGGTTTGGATATCTTTCCAATAAGGAAGCTTGGTCCCTTCTGCACTGATGGTTTGTGCTGAGAATGCACAGACAACTGTGCCAAAGAGGTATCTCAATAAGGTTGTTTTCGTAATATTCATAGATTATCAGTTGTTTAAAGAAAAAGGGCGCTATTGCCGGCGCCCCTCTCTTAAGTCCTTTACATTTTATTAAAATAAGCAATTTATTGGATTTCTTCCGATAATTCAGCACCAGCCTTGAATTTGATTGCTTTTTTTGCTTTAATGGTGATAGATTCTTTGGTCGCCGGGTTGATACCCATTCTTTCTGCTTTTTCTACAACCGAGAAAGTACCAAAACCAACTAATGATACTTTGTCACCACTCTTCAGAGCATTTGAAACTGCTGAAACTACTCCTTCAACAGCTTTCTTTGCATCGGCTTTGCTCAAGCCTGATTCAGCGGCTACTGCGCTGATTAGATCTGCCTTATTCATAATGAAAACGATTAATTATTAATGTAATACAAAAGAAATTTCAAAATCAAGGACAAATATAAAGTTTCAAAATTAGAAATCAAACAGATAGCCTAAAAAAGATAAGCCAAAAATCAAAAAAACGTAAGAGAATGGGGTTTTTCTGCTAAATAACAGAATAAAATTGTAAATTTGCAAGCAATCAATGAATTATAGAAGAAAATAATATGAATAGTATACCTGTTGTAACAAAGAATATATTGATAATAAACGTGCTATGCTTTTTCGGAAGTGTGGTGGCTGCAAAGTATGGAATTGATTTAAATGATTTGCTGGGACTGCATTTTTTTCTGGCTTCCGATTTTAATCCGGCACAGTTGATTACATATATGTTTATGCACGCTGGTTTTCAGCACATATTTTTTAACATGTTTGCAGTGTGGATGTTCGGGCGTACGCTTGAACAGGTTTGGGGACCGAAACGTTTTCTGTTTTATTATATATTGTGCGGTATCGGTGCAGGTTTGGTACAGGAGGGAGTGCAATATATTCAGTATGTCACCGAATTGGTCAATTATGAGGGGGTTAATACGGGAGTTGCCGTGATTCCGATGGCGGAATATCTCAATCTGATGACTACAGTAGGGGCATCGGGGGCCGTATATGCTATCTTGCTGGCTTTCGGTATGTTGTTCCCCAATAGTCAGATGTTTGTATTCCCGATTCCGTTTCCTATTAAGGCGAAGTATTTTGTAATGGGGTATGCAGCATTGGAGATTTATTTGGGCTTCGGCAGCTCGGCTGACGGTATTGCTCATTTCGCTCACTTGGGAGGAATGATATTTGGCTTTATATTAATAATGTATTGGAGAAAAAAGAATAACAATGGGCAGTTTTATTACTGATTTAAAGAATAGTTTTAACAGGGGTAATATATATATCCAGTTTATATATATCAATGTCGGAGTGTTTGTCCTGACATCCCTGTTGGGAATTCTGTGGATGTTGTTTAACCGTAACGGTGCATTTATTCTGCAATATTTGGAGTTACCTGCATGGACGGTACAGTTTATCAAGCAGCCGTGGTCTCTGTTTACTTATATGTTTATGCATGCCGGAGTGCTTCACTTGTTGTTTAATATGCTGTGGCTCTATTGGTTCGGGCAGTTGTTTCTTTCTTTTTTCTCGGCCAAGCATTTCCGTGGGGTGTATATCTTAGGTGGGTTTTGTGGCGGTTTGCTTTATATGCTGGCTTACAATGTATTTCCATATTTCAGTGATTCGCTTTATTATTCTTATTTATTGGGGGCTTCGGCCTCTGTGTTGGCCATTGTGGTGGCAACGGCTGTCCGCGAGCCTGACTATCCGGTACATTTCATGTTTATCGGAACGGTGCGGTTGAAATATGTAGCCCTGTTTATGGTGGTGACCGATTTGCTTTTTATGACTTCGGGCAATGCCGGGGGACATATCGCACACTTGGGAGGGGCATTGGCCGGATGGTGGTTTGCTTCCGGATTGACCCGCGGGCATGATGCAACGGCGTGGATTAACCGTTTTATCGATTGGGTAGCAAGCGGATTTACGGTACACCGTTCTCCGAAGAAGCCCAAAATGAAAGTGCATTATGGCGATAAGGCGAAAGACTATGAATATAATGCCCGTAAGAAGCAGAATAGTGACGAGATAGACCGCATATTGGACAAACTGAGGAAGTCCGGTTATGACAGTCTCACGTCGGATGAGAAGAAAAGCTTGTTTGATGCAAGTAAAAAATAGAATATGAAATATATCGGTCGGGTTTTAGGTTGGATATTATTGGGGATAAATATATGCATGGCGGTGTTATTGCTGATCTGTGCATATAGTTCTTATATCAATCCGGTGGCGCATCCTGTGTGGTCGTGTGCCGGTCTTGCGTTTCCGGCTTTTCTGATAACGAATGTTTTATTTTTTTTCTTTTGGTTGGTGGTATATCGCAGGTATGCTTTGGTGTCTCTCCTGACTTTTTTCTGCTGCTTTGGTGCCATCCGTACTTATATGCCTATCAATCTGTTCGAGAAAGAACCTCCCGGGGATGCCGTTAAAGTATTGTCATACAATACGATGGCTTTTGAACAAGGACATCCTAATTTGAAGGACAACCCTAATTCGGTATTGGAATACCTGCGGAACAGCAATGCGGATATTATTTGTTTGCAAGAATATATATTGAGCAATCGGCTGGCTAAAAAGGATGTGGATTATGCCCTGAGAAACTATCCCTATAAGCATTATTATAAATTGACCGGTGCGAATGGACTGGGGTGCTACTCCCGCTATCCTATCCTGTCGGCGCATCCTGTTGAGTATGACAGCCGAAACAATGGCTCTGTTGCTTATACAATAAATGTGAAGGGAGATACTTTGTTGGTGGTCAATAATCATTTGGAATCCAATAAACTGACAGAGAAAGATAAGGCTGTCTATCGGGAGATGATAAAAGACCCGGATAAGGTTAAAGTGTCGGAAGGGGCCCGCATATTGATAGGCAAACTGGCGGAGGCTTCGGCTATCCGTGCTTCGCAAGCCGATTCCATAGCAAAGTTGGTTGCCGGTTTTAGGGGTGGAGGAGTGATTGTCTGCGGTGATTTTAACGATTCTCCTTTGTCTTATGCTCACCGGGTAATCGGGAAGGAACTGGATGATGCTTTTGTACAGTCGGGCAACGGATTCGGGATATCTTATAATCAGAATCATTTTTATTTCCGTATCGATCATATCCTATTGAGTAAAAATCTGGAATCTTATCAATGTACGGTAGACAAAACCATAAAGAGTTCGGATCATTATCCCATCTGGTGTTTTGTGGCGAAGAAATAATTAGCAGACCTTTAATTTAATATAAGTATGAAGAAACTAGTATTTACGTTAGCGACTTGTTGTATCATGTGTGCATGTGAACAGAAAACCGAAACGAACCCGTTCTTTACGGAGTTCCGGACAGAGTATGGTGCTCCTGATTTTGATAAAATCAAGATAGAACACTATGAACCTGCGTTTTTGAAAGGCATAGAAGAACAGAATGCCGAAATAAAAGCAATAGTGGAGAGCCGGGAAACTCCCGGATTTGAAAATACGATTGTGGCACTGGATAATAGCGGAAGGACACTGGCACGTGTCAAGGGTGTCTTTTATGCATTGACGGAGGCTGATACGAATGATGAGATGAGCGCATTGAGCGAAAAGATTGCTCCTGTGCTTTCCGAACATAACGATAATATTTATCTGAATCAGGATTTATATAAGCGTGTGGCTGCTGTGTGGCAACAGGAGCAAAAAGGCAAAATAACGCTGACCACAGAGCAGCATCGTCTTTTGGATAAATATTATAAGGCGTTTATCCGTTCGGGGGCAGGACTGGATGCCGGGAAGCAAAACCGCCTTAGGGAGATAAATAAAGAATTGTCTACATTGGCTATTACTTTCAGCAACCATGTTTTGAATGAAAATAATGCTTACCGGCTGGTTATAGACAATGAAGCAGAACTGGCAGGATTGCCGGAATGGGTGAAAACAGGTGCGGCGGAAGAGGCGAAGGCTGTCGGAAAAGAAGGCAAGTGGCTGTTTACCTTGCAGAACTCAAGCCGTTTGCCACTGCTGCAATATGCCGACAACCGTGAGTTGAGAAAGGATATCTATGAAGCTTATATCAATCGTGGTAATAACGGAGACGCCAATGATAATAAAGAGATTTTGAAGAAAATCATTTCTTTGCGTCTGGAAAAAGCCAATTTGCTGGGCTTTGACTGTTATTCCAATTTTGTGTTGGATGAAAATATGGCAAAGAATTCCGAGACGGTTATGGATTTTCTGCATAATCTGTGGGGTTATTCTTTGAAAAACGCAAAGACGGAAGCTGCCGAATTACAAAAAATGATGGATAAAGAAGGAAAAGGAGAGAAGCTTGCCGCATGGGATTGGTGGTATTATACCGAAAAACTTCGTCAGCAAAAATATAATCTGAATGAGGATGAGATTAAGCCTTACTTTAGCTTGGAGTCAGTGCGAAACGGTTTGTATTATGTTGCCAATAAATTGTACGGCATTACCTTGACCGAACTGAATAATGTATCTGTTTACGAACCGGATGTGAAGGTGTATGAGGTGAAAGATGCCGATGGCGCTTATCTGGGCTTGTTTTATGCCGATTATTTTCCCCGTACCGGTAAACGCGGAGGGGCATGGATGAGCAACTTCCGTGAACAGGCAGGCGATGTGAGGCCGCTTATCTATAATGTAGCCAGTTTTACGAAGCCCGCAGGTGATATGCCTTCGTTACTGACACTGGATGAAGTGGAAACAATGTTTCATGAATTCGGACATGCTCTTCACGGAATGCTGACCAAATGTAACTATTTGGGAGTATCGGGTACGAATGTGGCACAGGATTTTGTGGAACTTCCTTCTCAGATAATGGAACATTGGGCGGTGGAACCGGAAGTACTGAAGGTATATGCCAAGCACTATAAGACCGGTGAGGTGATTCCCGATGAATTGATTAGGAAGATACAAGACCAAAATACCTTCAATCAGGGATTTATGACAACCGAACTGTTGGCTGCTGCATTGCTCGATATGGAATTACACAATCTGACCGACACCGCAAATCTGGATGTGGTGGCCTTTGAAAAGGCAGTGATGGACAAATTGGGTTTGATTCCTGAAATCGCTCCTCGTTACCGTGCCACTTATTTTAATCATATCCTTAGCGGTTATGCTGCCGGATATTACAGTTATCTGTGGGCGGAAGTATTGGATGCTGATGCTTTTGAAGCTTTCAAAGAACATGGACTGTTCGATAAAAATACTGCCGACTCTTTCCGCCGGAATGTTCTGGAAAAGGGTGGGACAGAGGATCCTATGGTGCTTTACAAGGCGTTTCGCGGTGCCGAACCGAGCTTGGAACCGTTACTTAAAAACAGAGGGCTGAAATAAAATACCCCATGAAATAGAACAAATTAGGCTGCGAAATATACTTTTGCAGCCTTTTTTCTTATTTGAAATTCAAATATTTGTGTTTCATGCCGTGCGAATGTGAAAAAAAAACTATATTTGCAACCTTGTATAAACCAAGAATTAATCAAAAAGTAAAAATAATAAATTTCAAAGTAACATGCAAAACAAAGGATTTGTAAAGGTTTTTGCGGTATTACTTACCCTTGTATGTGTGTTTTATCTTTCTTTCTCTTTTGTGACCCGCTATCACATGAATAAAGCGGCGCAAGATCCGAAGGGTGAAGCACATTACCTTGATTCTATGCAGAATGAAAAAGTTTATCTGGGTAGTTATACGCTGAAACAGTGTCGTGAGATGGAGATTGGTCTGGGTCTGGACCTTAAAGGTGGTATGAACGTTATTCTTGAAGTTTCTGTACCGGATGTGGTGAAGGCATTGGCTGACAACAAAACCGACGAAGCTTTTAACAAGGCTATATCAGAAGCTGCCAAACAGTCTGTTACCAGCCAGGATGACTTTATTACTCTGTTTATCAGAGAGTATAAGAAAGAAGCTCCACAAGGAAAGTTGGCAGAATTGTTCGCTACTCAGCAGTTGAAAGACAAAGTAAATACCCGCAGCTCTGATGCTGATGTAGAAAAGGTGTTGCGTGAAGAAGTCAAAGCTGCTATCGATAACTCTTATAATGTATTACGTACCCGTATCGACCGCTTTGGTGTGGTTCAGCCCAATATTCAGGCTTTGGAAGGTAAGATGGGACGTATCATGGTGGAACTTCCGGGTATCAAAGAACCGGAACGTGTGAGAAAGCTCTTGCAGGGTTCTGCTAATCTTGAGTTTTGGGAAACTTTCGACTCCAAGGAAATCTATCCTTATCTGACTGCTGTTGATAACAGATTGCGTGCTATCCTTGCTACCGATAATGCTGCTACAGATTCTACTGCCGTTGAAACTGCCGATGCAAAGGCGGTATCTGCTGCCGATAGTCTGGCTGCTGCTTTGAAGGGAGAGCCTGCAGACAATGCTGTTGCCATGGAGCAAATGAAGAAAGAACATCCGTTGGCTTCTATTCTTCAGCTGAACCCGAACGGCAGCTGTGTGGTAGGTTATGCTGATTATAAAGATACAGCTCAGGTCAATACTTACCTTGCCATGAAAGAGGTAAAAGAAATGTTGCCGAAAGACCTTCGCCTGAAGTGGGGTGTGAAAGGTGCCGATTTCGACAAGACAGGACGTATCTTCGAATTATATGCCATCAAGTCAAGCGAACGTAACGGACGCGCTCCGTTGGAAGGTGACGTGATTACTGATGCCAAGGATGAGTTCGACAACTTCGGCAAACCTTGCGTGAGTATGTCGATGAATACTGACGGTTCTCGTCGCTGGGCTGTTTTGACAAAAAATAATGTAGGAAAAGCCATTGCCATTGTATTGGATGGTTATGTATATAGTGCTCCTAACGTCAACGGTGAAATCACCGGCGGACATTCTCAGATTACCGGTCACTTTACTCCCGAAGTAACAAAGGACTTGGCTAACGTATTGAGATCCGGTAAGATGCCGGCTCCTGCACGCATTGTTCAGGAAGATATCGTTGGTCCGTCATTGGGTCAGGAATCTATCAACCAGGGTATCGTTTCATTCGTTGTGGCATTGATTCTGTTGATGGTTTACATGTGTGCTATGTACGGACTGATTCCGGGTATGGTTGCCAACTGTGCCTTGGTTGTGAACTTCTTCTTTACGCTGGGTATTCTTACCTCGTTCCAGGCTGCATTGACAATGTCGGGTATTGCCGGTATGGTGCTATCATTGGGTATGGCGGTGGATGCCAACGTATTGATTTACGAACGTACAAAAGAAGAGCTGAGAGCAGGAAAGGGTGTCAAGGCTGCTTTGGCTGACGGTTACTCGAATGCATTCTCTGCAATCTTTGACTCTAACCTGACTTCAATCCTTACCGGTATCATCCTGTTCTATTTCGGTACAGGTCCTATCCGCGGTTTTGCTACCACACTGATTATCGGTATCCTCTGCTCGTTCTTTACTGCTGTGTTCTTGACACGTGTGGTTTACGAACACTTCATGAACAAAGACAAATGGCTGGGATTGACATTTACGACAGGTATTTCCAAGAATCTGATGCAGAATGTTCATTATAACTTTATGGGTATGATGAAACGTTCGTTCACTGTATTCGGTATCATTATTGCAGCATGTGTGGTTTCGTTCTTTATCCGCGGTTTGGCTCAGAGCATCGATTTCACCGGCGGACGTAACTTTGTGGTTCAGTTTGAACAGCAAGTAGAACCGGAAACTGTTCGCGACCTGCTGAAACAGAAGATTACCGAAGATAACGTGCAGGCTATCGCTTTGGGTACAGACAAGAAAACAATCCGTATCACTACCAACTACCGTATCACTGAAGACTCTCCCAATATCGATTCTGAAATCGAAGAGTTCCTGTATCAGTCATTGAAAGACGGTAATTTGCTGGGCGAAGGCACTACACTGGAAATATTTATCGACCGTGATAACCGTGCAGGCGGCTCAATCATCAGCTCTCAGAAGGTGGGTCCCAGTATCGCTGACGATATCAAGACTTCCGCTATCTGGTCTGTATTGTTCGCATTGGTTGCTATCGGTTTGTATATCCTGTTGCGTTTCCGCAATGTGGCATATAGTGTCGGTGCAACGGTGGCATTGGCTGTCGATACCGTTTTGATTATCGGTGCTTACTCATTGTGCTATGGCTGGGTTCCTTTCTCATTGGAAATCGACCAGACATTCATTGGTGCTATCCTGACTGCTATCGGTTATTCTATCAATGATAAGGTGGTTATCTTCGACCGTATCCGTGAGTTCTTCGGCTTGTACCCGAAACGTAACCGTTTGCAGTTGTTCAATGATTCATTGAATACTACTTTGGCACGTACTATCAATACTTCATTGAGTACATTGATTGTATTGTTGTGTATCTTTGTATTGGGTGGAGACAGTATCCGCAGTTTCGCATTTGCAATGATTCTGGGTGTCGTTATCGGTACGTTGACTTCATTGTTCATTGCTGCTCCGGTTGCTTACCTGACACTGGGTAATAAGATGCCTGAAGAAGAAGCGAAGGCATAAGAAGGATTATAATTGCCAAGAGATAAAAAGATAGGAGGTTCCGCCATGGAAACCTCCTTTCTTTTTATCTTCTCTTCTTTATCGGGTTACCCTTCCCGAGGTATTTCCTTTCATCAGACTTTCCACTTCTTCCACAGTCACCTGATTGAAGTCACCGTATACGGTATTTTTCAATGCAGATGCGGCAAGAGCAAATTCCAGTGCTTTCTGGTCATTGTCGGGATATGTAAGCAAACCGTATATCATTCCTCCTACAAAAGCATCTCCGGTACCTACACGGTCGACTTCGTGAGTAATATCGTAAATGCCGGTATATTTTAATGTTTGGTCGGAATAAAGCACGGCTGCAAGCAGATTGTGGTTGGAAGTAATCGTATTGCGCAATTCTAAAAAGACTTTCCGGCAACGCGGCACTATATGCGATATTTTCTGTCCTAATGTCTCGAATCCTTTCAAATCCAACGGATAAGCAGTATCCACAGCTTGAAAGCCTACCGGAGCGATATCGAAAACTTCTTTGTATTCCGGTTCTGCACCGAAGATTACATCACTGTATTGCACCAAAGGCAACATGACATCGGCAACCGAACGCCCGTAATTCCATAGTTTTTTGCGCACATTCAAATCACAGGAAATGGTTAAGCCCATGCGGTCGGCCGTTTGTAGAGCTTCCAGACAGGCGTCGGCACCCTCTTGTGACAGTGAAGCCGCTATGCCCGACCAGTGAAACCAGTCTGCATCGGCAAATATCTTTTCCCAATCTATCATGCCGGGACGCAGGGTGGCAAAAGAAGACCCTTCACGATCGTATACCACATTGGAATTGCGAAACGAAGCGCCACTCTCAAGAAAATACAGTCCCATGCGTTTCCCTCCGAATACGATTCCTTCCGTACCCAGCCCGTTGGCACGGAGCGATGCGATACATGCCTGTGCCATTGCATTGTCGGGCAGCCGGGTGACAAACTCGGTGGGAATCCCGAAGTTGGCGAGCGATACAGCCACATTAGCCTCGCTGCCACCATACGTGGCAATGAATTCGTTGGTCTGGGAGAAACGGCGGAAGTCGGGAGCAGTAAGGCGGAGCATCACTTCTCCAAATGTAACCACCTTGCGGTTTGTTGAAATCATTTTTTTGTCCATAGCTTCTTTTAAATCAAAAACAGCCTTCACAACCGGATTTCTTACCGGTGTATGAAGGCTGTCGGATTCTTTAAGACAGTATTTATTTCTTGAAACGTTCTTTCAACTTGGCAAGCATGTCTTTGGTCATGGTATCCAAGTCGTATTCAGGTTTCCAGCCCCATTCTTCGCGGGCACAAGTGTCGTCCAGTGAGTTAGGCCATGATTCGGCGATAGCCTGACGCAATGGGTCTACCTTGTATTCCATTTCAAAGTTAGGTTCGTATTCCTTAATCTTGTTGAAGATGATTTCAGGGTCGAAGCTCATTGAAGCAATGTTGAATGAGTTGCGGTGAACGAACTTGCTCGGGTCTGCTTCCATGATTTCGATGGCGGCGCGTAAAGCATCCGGCATATACATCATATCCATGTAAGTACCTTTGCCGATAGGACAAACGAACTTTTCACCTTTGGCTGCCGAATAATAAATATCTACAGCATAGTCGGTTGTACCGCCGCCCGGAGGAGTCACGTAAGAAATCAATCCCGGGAAACGTACGGAACGGGTGTCAACACCGAAACGGATGTTGTAGTAGTCACTCAGCAACTCGCCGGAAACCTTGGTTACACCGTACATGGTGCGCGGATTGCGGATAGTGTCCTGCGGAGTCTTGTCCTTCGGAGTGTTGTTGCCGAATACACCGATAGAACTCGGAGTAAATACGGCGCACTTCATGGTGCGGGCTACTTCAAGTACATTGAACAGACCGCCCATACCGATTTTCCATGCAAGCTGCGGTTTGGCTTCTGCTACTGCCGACAGCAAAGCTGCCAGGTTGTAGATGGTATCAATATGATACTTTGAAACAGTTTCGGCAATCTGCTGTTCGTTTGTGATATCAACGATAGCAGACGGACCTGATTCTGCCAGTTCGCCTTTGGGTTCTGCACCCGGGATGTATCCCGCTACGATGTTACCATTATAAATACTTCTTAATTTCATTGTTAGCTCTGAGCCAATCTGACCGGTAGAGCCGATAATCAATACATTTTTCATAGTGTAATTATAATACGTTAGTTTGCTATTTGAGAGCAAAGATAGGCAGAAGCATTCAGATTTTATCAAAGTTTTCTCTATATTTTTGCAGAAATTCAAAAAAAAATAAGAACTTTGTCCGTCGAAGAGAAATATCTGAACTTAATCTTTAATACTTAATAAAAATCAAAGCTATGTATGGTAAAATGAAAGAGTTCCTCACGAAGGAACTGGCTGGCATCAAAGAAGCCGGATTGTATAAAAACGAACGTATCATTACAACTCCCCAAAAGGCTGATATCAAAGTAAATGCAGGAGAAGAAGTATTGAACTTCTGCGCGAACAACTACTTAGGATTGTCAAACAACCAGCGTTTGATCCAAGCAGCAAAAGACGCAATGGACTCTCATGGCTTTGGTATGTCGTCTGTACGTTTCATTTGTGGAACCCAGGACTTGCACAAACAACTGGAAGCTGCTATCTCTGATTATTTCAAGACCGAAGATACAATATTATATGCTGCCTGCTTTGATGCAAACGGTGGTTTGTTCGAACCGCTGCTGACCGACGAGGATGCAATCATTTCCGATGCATTGAACCACGCTTCTATCATTGACGGCGTGCGTCTGTGTAAGGCAAAACGTTATCGTTATGCCAATGCAGACATGGCTGACTTGGAACGCTGCCTGCAGGAAGCTCAAGCTCAACGCCACCGTATCATTGCTACTGACGGTGTGTTCTCTATGGACGGTAATGTGGCTCCGATGGATAAGATTTGCGAATTGGCAGAAAAATATGATGCGTTGGTAATGGTAGACGAATCGCATTCTGCCGGTGTAGTGGGTCCGACCGGTCATGGTGTGGCTGAACAATATGATGTTTACGGACGTGTGGATATCTTTACCGGTACATTGGGTAAGGCATTCGGCGGTGCTATGGGTGGTTTCACTACAGGTAGAAAAGAAATCATCGACATGCTGCGTCAGCGTTCTCGTCCGTATCTGTTCTCTAACTCGGTTGCTCCTGCCATCGTGGGCGCCAGCCTTGAAATGTTCAAGATGTTGAAAGAAAGCGATGCACTGCATACTAAGTTGATGGACAATGTAACTTATTTCCGCGACAAGATGCTGGCTGCCGGTTTCGATATCAAGCCGACTCAGAGCGCTATCTGTGCAGTGATGCTGTATGATGCAAAACTGTCTCAGGACTTCGCTGCCAAGATGCAGGAAGAAGGCATTTATGTAACCGGTTTCTATTATCCGGTTGTGCCGAAAGGTCAGGCTCGTATCCGTGTTCAGCTGTCTGCCGGTCACGAACGTGAACATCTGGATAAAGCGATTGCTGCATTTATCAAGGTGGGTAAGGAATTGGGCGTGATTAAATAATAATCCGTTCTGTTTTTCGTCCGGAAGGATGATTGATAAGGGAGTGTGCCAAACCTCTGACTACTGTTGCTCTGTATAACAGGACAGTGTCTCGGTGTTTTAGCATTCTCCCTTATTTTTTTGTGTTTTTTGCCCGTTTCCGCTGCTTGCGGGAGTACTCTTCTTTCTCCTCTCCTTTATGTCCTTTCTTTCTGTATATTACCTCCTTTCCTTCTGCCGGTTATGGCTTTTCCTCCTGTCGGTTATTACGGTCTTCCATAGTAGACTGTACAGTCTGCCATAATGGACCGTACAGTCTGTTGCAGTGGACTGTACGGTCTGTTACGGCGGACTGTAATATATGTAAGGAAGGAAAGACCTGTGTTTAGGGTGTGAAAGGCTTATTCATAGGGTGGGGAATGCTTAAAGCCGGTTCTTGCTTTTTATCGCTGAACGTGTAGGATAAGCAGTAAGGACCGGCAAAAGAAATTTTATGTAAAAGAGAGTATTTATTCTGCTTGCATTTCTACCTGCAACACATAGACAGGGAAAGCATCGGAAGAGCGCCGGATATGGCAGATTCGTAATCCTTCTTCGGTCGGCTTCCATTCGACGGTTTTCTTGTTGTCGAGCAATGTGATGCGCTTGATGCGGTCGGTGTAGCCTTTGAAGGCACGGAGTGTAAACTCACCGGCAGGCACGTGGCGTACGATAACGTAGACATGGTTGCCTTTGGCAGTATATCTGAAATCGGGAATGGCATTGACGGGTGTACCATCGAACACGGCATCGTGGAACCCTTCTTTTACCTCTTCTCTTTTTCCGTGGGCAAGGGGCGAGGTCTCACCGTAAGTATGCCAGGGAGAAGTGCCGTAGATGGCTTCCCCGTTTGTCTTTATCCATTGGCGGAAAGCGTTGAGTCCGGGTTCGGTTTGCTGCGGAAAACTGCCTTGGGGGTTGGGACCGATATTCAGCAACAGATTTCCTCCTTTGCTGACCACGTCTGTCAGATTGCGAATCATCATGTCGGGTTTCTTGTAGACAGTATCATATTTGTTGTATCCCCAGTTGGCACCCATGGTGAGGCATGCTTCCCAAGGTTTCGGGTCTATCTCGTTCATTAATTTCTGCTCTATGATGCGGTAGTCACCCAGACCGTTTCCGATGCGGCTGTTGATGAGGCAATGCGGTTGCAGGCGCTCAATGAGCCGGCGGATGGAACGGCTTTGCTCTTTGGTTACCATTTCGGGAGTGTCGAACCACATCATGGCGATTTCTCCGTAATTGGTCAGCAGTTCGGTTAATTGCGGCAGCACCTTGCGGTCGATGTATGCCTGAAGGTTCTTATTGTCCTCATCGGGAAAATCCCACGTATTGCTTCTGCCGGCTTTGGTCGGCCAGTTGGTGGGGACATCAGGGTCTTCCCAGTCTCTTCCCAGGGAATAATAGAAACCGAATTTCAGTCCTTGCTTACGGCATTCGTCGGCCAGTTCTTTCATCGGGTCGCGTGCAAACGGGGTACGGGTAACGATGTTGTAATCGCTGCATGCCGAGTGATACATGGCAAATCCGTCATGGTGCTTGGAGGTGATGACGATATATTTCATGCCGGCTTCTTTGGCAGTCTTTACCCATTTTCGGGCGTTGAACTCGGTCGGGTTGAAGTCATTGGCAATTAAAGCATATTCTTTGACCGGTATCCGTTCATACAGCATAAAGTGTTCGCCGCCTTTTGTGGGGTGTCCCTTCCAATCACCGGCAGTTTGTGAATAAAGCCCCCAGTGGATAAACATCCCGAACTTGGCATCGGTAAACCATTTCATGTCTTCTTTGCCTGCTCCTTTGAGGGTGAAGGGCAACAGGCAGCAGCAGAGTGTCATTAGAAAACGTGTGTTCATAAAATGTAATTTAAGATTAGAATGAGTTGTATTTCGAGGTCAAAGATACAGGGTGTATTCCGAAAACAGGGGTACATATTTTCCGATAATAGGATAATAATTGTCCATAAAGGGGGATAAAAGGGGGCAAGTGAAGTATGTTTCGGCCTGTGTGGTACCCCGGAGGGGAATCGAACCCCTATCTAATGTTTAGGAAACATCTATTCTATCCGTTGAACTACCAGGGCAACTTATCTGTCTGCAAAGGTAGTCCTTTTTGTTAAAACGGCAATATGAAAGAATGAAAAATATAAGAAAAGGGTATAGATGACAAGAGGAATAATTATTTTGTCATTCTGATGTTTTAAAATCGGCCATTGATTTACTTATCTGTCAGAAGAAGTTTTATGATGTTCGTAAAATATACATAAAAATAACAATATGTTATTCCGGAGGATATCGCGTCGATATCATATTGATAGTGAAGTATGCTATTAAACAGTTATTTATCTACTCTTTTTCTTCGTTTGAAATTAAATATTGCTGTAATTTTGTGCACTTTGATAATCGCATGGAGATAAATGGCGGAATATTTTGTTTTTTGACAGGACTTTCCGAACTTTGCGAGCAATGAATTTATTGTAACCCTAAATTATAAGTTATGGCAGATGAAATGATAGTCAAGGAGTTGGACCAGGTTGTGGTCCGTTTCTCAGGCGACTCAGGCGATGGTATGCAGCTAGCCGGAAATATATTTTCTAATATTTCGGCTACAGTGGGAAATGATATCAGTACTTTTCCCGATTATCCGGCGGATATCCGTGCCCCGCAAGGCTCATTGACAGGTGTATCAGGTTTCCAAGTACATATTGGTGCCGGTAAGGTGTTTACTCCCGGCGACAAATGCGATGTGTTGGTTGCCATGAATGCCGCTGCATTGAAAACACAATATAAGTTTGCCAAGTCCACAGCCTGTATCATCATTGATACAGATTGTTTCCAGAAATCGGATTTGGACAAGGCGGCTTTTAAGACAGAGAATCCCATTGAGGAAATGGGCATCAAGCAGGATGTGATTGCTGCTCCTATCTCGCAGATGGTCAAGAATTGTCTGGCAGATAGCGGAATGGATAACAAATCAATGCTGAAGTGCCGCAATATGTTTGCACTGGGATTGGTTTGCTGGTTGTTTAATCGCGATTTGACAATCGCAGAGAATTTCTTGCGTGAAAAGTTTGCAAAGAAGCCGGCCATTGCCGAGGCTAATATTAAAGTAATTCACGCCGGTTATGACTACGGGCATAATACACATGCTTCTGTAGACCATACCTATAAGGTAGAAACAAAAACAAAGGTTCCCGGAAAATATATGGATATCAGCGGAAACAAGGCAACGGCATACGGCTTGATTGCTGCTGCTGAAAAGGCAGGACTGCCGTTGTTCCTCGGTTCTTATCCCATCACTCCGGCAACAGATATTCTTCATGAATTGTCCAAGCACAAGTCATTGGGTGTGACTACTGTTCAGTGTGAAGACGAAATTTCAGGTTGTGCCACTGCTATCGGTGCTTCATTTGCCGGTGCGCTGGCAGCGACCTCTACTTCAGGTCCCGGAGTCTGCCTGAAATCTGAAGCGATGAACCTGGCTGTAATCACCGAATTGCCTTTGGTGGTTGTTGATGTTCAGCGTGGCGGTCCTTCTACCGGTTTGCCTACCAAATCAGAGCAGACAGACTTGTTGCAGGCATTGTTCGGACGTAACGGTGAATCTCCCATGCCGGTGATTGCCGCAGCTTCTCCCACTCATTGTTTTGATGCTGCTTATGCTGCTTGTAAAATGGCATTGGAACACATGACTCCGGTTGTTCTTCTGACAGACGGGTTTGTTGCCAATGGTTCGGGTGCATGGAGATTGCCCGACTTGGAAAGCTATCCTGCCATCAATCCTCCTTACGTGACTCCGGAAATGAAAGATAACTATACACCTTATAAACGTAATCCGGAAACCGGCGTTCGTTATTGGGCTCTTCCCGGACAGGAAGGTTATATGCACATTCTGGGTGGTCTGGAGAAAGACAGTAATACGGGAGCTATCTCTACAGACCCTGAAAACCATAATCTGATGTGTCGCTTACGTGCCGAAAAGGTGGCGAAGATTCCTGTGCCCGATGTGAAGGTGCAAGGCTGTGCAGATGATGCCGACCTTTTGATTGTGGGCTTTGGCGGAACTTACGGTCATTTGTATTCGGCCATGGAAGAAATGAATAAGGCGGGAAAGAAAGTTGCTTTGGCTCATTTCGTTCATTTGAACCCATTGCCTGAGAATACGGCGGAAGTGCTGAAGAAATATAAGAAGGTAGTGGTGGCCGAACAGAACTTAGGCCAGTTTGCCGGATATCTCCGTATGAAAGTAGACGGATTTGTTCCTTATCAGTTTAATGAAGTAAAAGGTCAACCGTTTGTTGTCAGCGAATTAGTTGATGCTTTCACAGAGATTTTAAATAAATAATAACCGTAAAGAAAGTAAGAACTATGAGCGAATATACAGCAAAAGATTTTAAGAAAGGACAGCCCCGTTGGTGTCCGGGCTGCGGTGACCATTTCTTTTTGGCATCATTGCACAAAGCGATGGCTGAACTGGGAATAGCTCCTCATAATACAGCAGTTATTTCGGGTATCGGTTGTTCCAGCCGTTTGCCTTATTATATGAATACATACGCCATGCAAACAGTTCATGGTCGTGCGGCAGCAATTTCTACCGGTTGCAAGGTAGCTAATCCGAAACTCACCGTGTGGCAGATTTCCGGTGACGGTGATGGGCTGGCTATCGGTGGTAATCATTTTATCCACGCTGTGCGTCGTAATATCGACTTGAACATGATTTTGCTGAACAATCGTATTTATGGCTTGACGAAAGGGCAGTATTCTCCTACTTCTCCCCGTGGGTTTGTCAGCAAGTCGTCTCCTTACGGAACAGTGGAAGACCCGTTCCATCCGGCCGAATTATGCTTTGGTGCACGCGGACGTTTCTTTGCCCGTGCTGTGGCAACGGACGGTCCCGGCACTGTGGAGGTGTTGAAGGCAGCCGCTAACCATAAGGGTGCTTCGGTTTGTGAGATTCTTCAGAATTGTGTGATATTCAATGACGGTACACACGAATCTGTATACAATAAGGAAGGCCGCGCCAAGAATGCGATTTATCTGGAACATGGCAAACCGATGTTGTTTGGCGAGAACAAGGAATTCGGATTGATGCAGGAAGGCTTCGGACTGAAAGTGGTGAAACTGGGTGAGAATGGGATTACAGAAAAAGACATTCTGATTCACGATGCACATTGCATGGATAACACGTTGCAGCTGAAACTGGCTTTGATGGAAGGTCCTGATTTTCCGATTGCATTGGGCGTTATTCGTGATGTGGAGGCTCCTACTTATGATGATGCGGTTCACGAACAAATTGATGAAGTCTCAGCTAAAAAGAAATATCATAATTTCCGGGAATTGCTGATGACCAATGATATCTGGGAAGTGAAATAACGATATGGAAATTACTTTTTGACATATCGTCGAAAATAATAAATGGTTAGTAATGAGCAGCGAGAGGGCTGCCGGTTACTAACCATTTGTGATTTATGACAGTCGGATGTTAGAGTTTCTCGCCAAACGACAAGTCGCCTGCATCTCCCAGCCCCGGAACAATGTATTTGTGCTCGTCCAAAACCGGGTCGATGGCGGCACACCATAATGTGATATCATCACCGGGAAAAAGTTTTGCCATATGCTCTACTCCTTGTCGGCTGGCAATGACACAGGCCATTTGCAGTTTGGCAGGAGTACCTTTAGTGAGTAAAGCTTTCCAGGCAAGCTCCATGCTTTCGCCGGTGGCAAGCATCGGGTCGACCAAAAGCAATGTCTTGTCATTCAGAGAGGGAGCGGCAATGTATTCGATGTGTACATCTACAATACGGTGTTCATCATCCTTGTAGAAACGGAATGCGGAAACGAAAGCGTTATCGGCATGGTCGAACATATTCAGAAAACCGGTGTGCAGGGGCAGTCCGGCGCGGAATACAGTGGCAATCACTATTTTGTCATCATGCGTACTGGCCGTGGCAGTTCCCAGTGGTGTCTGTACCTGCTTGACGGAATAGGTTAGTGCTTTACTCATTTCGTATGCCATGATTTCCCCTATTCTTTCGATATTTCTGCGGAAGCGCATACGGTCGTTCTGAACATGTACATCACGCAATTCTGCTACGTATTGGTTCAGAAGCGAATTGCCTTCACTGAGATTGATGATTTTCATATCTGTGTTATTGTTATATGATTGACTTTGACCTGCAAAGAAACAAAATAAATTTCATATTTGTAAAGTGCAAATTGCATTTTTGTTACACAAATATAAATCTTTCACTATTACGGAAATTTTTCTCTAATAACTTCTTTTTTTTAAAATAAAGCACTAATTTTGTAGCGCCTTAGACAAGGGGGTGTTGAAAAACATCTTCTTCCGAAATAGAGAGTAAAAACAACATTATACAATTAACCAATTTAAATCATTTAAAAATGGCAAATTTAGATTTAAGCAAGTACGGTATTACCGACGTGAAGGAAGTTCTCCACAATCCTTCTTATGATGTACTTTTCGCTGAAGAAACCAAACCCGGATTGGAAGGTTTCGAAAAAGGACAGGTAACTGAACTGGGCGCTGTAAACGTAATGACCGGTGTTTATACAGGTCGTTCTCCTAAAGATAAATTCTTCGTTAAGAATGAAGCTTCTGAAAACTCAGTATGGTGGACTTCTGACGAATATAAAAACGATAACAAACCTTGTACTGAAGAAGCTTGGGCTGACCTGAAGTCTAAAGCAGTAAAACAATTGAGCGGCAAGCGTTTGTTCGTTGTTGATACATTCTGCGGTGCTAATGCTGCAACTCGTATGAAAGTACGTTTCATCATGGAAGTAGCTTGGCAGGCTCACTTCGTAACTAACATGTTCATCCGCCCGACTGCTGAAGAACTGGAAGCTTACGGAGAACCTGATTTTGTATGTTTCAATGCATCTAAAGCAAAAGTTGACAACTATAAAGAACTGGGCTTGAACTCTGAAACAGCTACTGTTTTCAACTTGAAGACTAAAGAACAAGTTATCCTGAACACTTGGTACGGTGGTGAAATGAAGAAAGGTATGTTCTCTATCATGAACTACATGAACCCGCTTCGTGGTATCGCTTCTATGCACTGCTCTGCTAACACTGATATGGAAGGAACTAGCTCTGCTATCTTCTTCGGTTTGTCTGGTACAGGTAAGACTACTTTGTCTACTGACCCGAAACGTAAGTTGATCGGTGATGACGAACACGGATGGGATGACGAAGGTGTATTCAACTACGAAGGTGGTTGCTACGCTAAGGTTATCAACTTGGATAAAGAAAGCGAACCCGATATCTACGCTGCTATCAAACGTGACGCTCTGCTTGAAAACGTTACTGTTGATGCTGACGGTAAGATTGATTTCGCTGATAAGAGCACAACTGAAAACACTCGTGTTTCTTATCCTATCTACCATATCGAAAACATCGTTAAACCTATTTCTAAAGGTCCTCACGCTCAACAAGTTATTTTCTTGTCAGCTGATGCATTCGGTGTATTGCCTCCGGTGTCTATCCTGAATCCTGAACAGGCTCAGTACTACTTCTTGTCTGGATTTACAGCTAAATTGGCTGGTACAGAACGTGGTATCACTGAACCGACTCCGACATTCTCTGCTTGCTTCGGTGCTGCTTTCTTGTCATTGCATCCTACTAAGTATGCTGAAGAATTGGTTAAGAAGATGGAAAAGACTGGTGCTAAAGCATACTTGGTTAACACTGGTTGGAACGGTACTGGTAAACGTATCTCTATCCGCGATACTCGTGGTATCATCGATGCTATTTTGGATGGCTCTATTGATAAGGCTCCTACTAAGGTTATTCCTTACTTCGATTTCGTTGTTCCTACAGAATTGCCGGGTGTTGATCCGAAGATCCTTGATCCTCGTGACACTTACGCTGACGCTGCTCAGTGGGACGAAAAAGCAAAAGACTTGGCTGGTCGTTTCATCAAGAACTTCGCTAAGTTCACTGGTAACGAAGCAGGTAAGAAGTTGGTTGCTGCCGGTCCGAAATTGTAATCTGAATTTTACAGATTTAACATATAAAAAGTGGTTCCTGAATAAGGAACCACTTTTTTTATGCTTGAAACATAAGATATTTGCTATTTTATTTATTGTTGTGTTCCAAAAAATCACTTGGGCTTTCTCCATATTGTTTTTTGAAGCATTCACGAAAATATTTGGGAGAACTGAATCCTGTTGAATAAGCTATTTCGTTAATATTTAGATTGCTATCTAATAGGAGTTTTTTAGCTTGTTCTAAACGTATATTTTTTAGAAAATCATTAGGTGTCTGATTGGTTAATTGTTTAATTTTTTTATAGAATGGAGTATGGCTCATACCTAATTCTTTACCTAAATCGTCTATTTTAAGATCAGAGTTACTGAGATTGTTCTTGATTATCTCGATGAGGTTTAGGAGAAATTGGCTGTCTTTGTCTTCAAAAGGCACTTCTTCAGGCTTTAATGCTTGTAGTGTTTTAGCTTGTCTTGAAATCAATGTGCGGCTTTGTAATATATTAGATATTTTAGACAGTAATATATCTGGATTAAATGGTTTGATCAGATAATCATCGGCACCTACAGTTAATCCTTCTTTCTGATAATTTTCAGAGGCTAAAGCTGTTAGCATGATGAACGGAATATGGCAGGTATGAATATCTTGTTTAATTTGCTTACAGAATTCTTTTCCGTCCATTTCGGGCATAAGAATGTCGGACAGTATAATGTCGGGTAATTCTTTTTGAGCTATGTCTAATGCAATTTTTCCATTTTCTGCAGTAAGGACATTGTATAAATGGGTTAGTAAGCTGGATATATAAATACGAAGTTCTTTGTTGTCTTCTGCTATTAAAACGGTATGCTCTTTTTGCTTCTCAGCAGTAACTAACTCTTTTTCATTGATTATATGAAGAGAATTTTTGGATAGAGATCGATCTTCCCAGGATTCTTCAGCTTGTATATCTGATGTTTGGGAAGGTTCACTATAAGGAATTTCAATAATGAACTTGCTTCCTGCTCCTACATTACTTTCTACTTTGATCGTTCCGTGGTGCAGGTCAGTTAAGTTTTTGACTAGCGCTAATCCAATGCCGGTTCCGTTAGCACTGTCTTCTTCCATTTGATAGAACCGTTCAAAGATGAGCTGTTGTTGGTCTTTGGGGATTCCTTTACCAGAATCTTCAATGCAAATTTGTATTTTAGGCTCCTTGTCTTGTTTTTTTTCTAAATATACATTAATTATTCCTTCTTCAGGTGTATGTTTTATAGCATTTGATAATAAATTAGATACTATTTTTTGAATAATGACCGTATCTGCAATACATAATAAGGATGCTTCTTTATAGATGTAGCTTAGTTTTATATTTTTTCCCTTTGCTAAAGGACTAAAGGTATGGATTTCCTGTTCCAGTACTTTAATGAGATCAGAGATGGTAGGTTTAAAGGCAAAATGCCCTGCTTCTGATTTTGAGAAGTCTAATAATTCGTTTACTAGTTCCAATAGTTTAATAGCATTGTTTTGGATAATTTTTAAGTAATCATTTTGAACGTTTTTTCCTACATTTTGATTGATGATACTATTTAGAGGGCTTAAGATAAGTGTGAGAGGCGTACGAAATTCATGTGTGATATTTGAAAAGAACTGCATTTTAAGTTGATTTAATTTTTCTAATTGTTTACGTTCAAATTGTTCATTCTTTAATTGGCTTTTCATTTTAATTCGGTTGGCATAGAAGCGCATCAGGAGAAAGAGAAAAGATATACCTATTATCACATAAATAGTGTAGGCCCATACAGTCCTGTACCATGGTGGTAATATGATAATTTTTAAGGTGCATTTTTCTTGATTCCAAATTTCGTTGCCATTTGAAGCTATTACCTGAAAATAATAAGTACCAGGATTTAAGTTAGTGAAAGTAGCCATACGCTGCTTTCCTACATACCTCCATTTCTTATCATAATTTTCTAATCGGTAAGCATATTCATTCTTTTGGGTATTAGTGTAATTCAGAGCAACATAGTTAATGCTAAATGTTGATTCGGAATGGGGTATGCATATTTCTTCTCCTACAGATATGGGAATATTATGAACTTCTTTTACTCCTTTTTGGGAGGTGGGGTTATCATAAAGTTGATAACCAGTAATAATGACTTTGGGTACATTAGGATTCGTTTTGATTTGTTCCGGATAAAAATGATAAATGCCATTAGTACTGCCAAAAAAGAATTCGCCGCTTTGATTGCATAAATAGCTCATATTATTGAATTCTCGGTTGATAATTCCAGCTTCCAATCCGAAGTTTGTAAATTTTCTGTTATTTAAGTCAAGGTAACTAAGACCTTTGTCTGTTGAAATCCATAAATGATTGTTTTTGTTATCTAATAGTAAGCCTTTAATTTTATTACTAGGCAATCCGTCTAGAGAACCGAAATGGTTTGTTCTTTTTTGTTTTGTAAAATATTCTACTAGGCCATCTTGAGTTCCTAGCCATAAAGTCTCTCCGGCTTGGCAGATTGGGATAATAATATTTTTTGTATCAAAAAGATTTTTATTATTGGGTAAATATATATGTTGAAAGTCTCGTAGTTTTTCATTAAAACAAAATAAACCACACATGCTTCCGACCCATATACGGTTTTCGTTGTCTTCATATAGTGAAAGGATAACGTTGGGATTGATTAATGTATTTAATGACTTATCGTATTTATCCATTAATCGGGTAGTAGGGTTGTAACAGAAAACTTCTCCATTAGAAGTGGTAATCCAAATTTGATTTTTTGAGTCTTCGTAAATGCATTTGATAGATGAGGTAGCTAGGAATTTACAGGCAATTAATTGATTAATATGATTTTGCTCCGGTTGGGGACCCACTACTTTCATTGATTTTCGATAAGTTCCTATCCAAGTAAATCCTCGGGAATCGTGTAAGACAGCATTAATTGGAATATCTTTCAATTCTGGAAAATCTTTACAGGATTTATGAGGAAGTATTTTTCCTGTACTTTTGTTATAGGTATAAAGTCCTTTGTTATCCAATCCTATTAATAAGTTTTCTTCGTCTAATGCGTCTAATGCAAGTACGGAATGAATGCTTTGCCTTGATAGCTCTTCTGTGTGGAAGGGTATATATTTGAAATTATTTCGGTTAGGATCAAATTTGTTGACCCCTCCATTGGTAGTTCCAACCCATATTATGTGTGTAAGGTCCTTATAAAGGCAGGTTACGGCATTTGAGTTAAGGTTGGTTTCTTTTTGTGCAGTATTGATAGAGAGGATATTTCCATTTTGCTTATTGTACTCGAATAATCCATTGTTTTCAGTAGCAATCATAATGAGAGTGTCGGCAACAAGGCATAGATCTTGGATATTAGGAATTGGATATGTAGGAGTTTGTTCTTTATATCTGAAGAGCCCTTTATCATAGCTTCCGATCCATAATTCGTCATCATTAATTTTAAGGAAAGAAGTTACGGAGAGGTTATTATGGAGAGAATCGAAAGGGGTACGGAAGATTTTCCTGTCTTTTTTGTTCAAATGCATCGTACCTTGGTGATTGCTGCAACCTATAAGCAAAGAATCCCGGTAGGATGTGAGTGCATTGATAGGAGCTCGTTGAATGGAATAGGAATGATATTTTATTTCTTTTTCTTTCAAAGAATAAGCACATAACATTCCGCCGGCTGTACCAATCCATAGTATATGGTCTTGATCTTCATAGAGAGAAAGTATATGCCGATTTTCAGGGATATTATCAGAGAGCTCATGTAGTTTTATAATTTCAAAATTATCTGTCTCCGGGCGATAGCGGCACAACCCATCCTGAGTACCTATCCATAATTGTTGGAATGAATCGTTAAAAATGGTCGATATATTATTGTTAATTAAAGAATAAGGGTCATTGGAGCTAAAATTATATTCTTTGATTTGATAGCCGTCATACTTGTTTAAGCCATTTTGAGTACCAAACCAAATAAATCCTTGAGCATCTTGATGAATGCAAGTTATATGATTTTGGGACAGACCGTCGGCAATCATTATTTGTTCAAAATAATAATTGCATTTGGGGTGACTGAATGTATTTAAACAAGCATATAGGAATGAGATGAGAAGCCAAATATGTTTCATAATATTATATTGTTATCCGCAAAAATAGAAAAGAAATTTGATTATTCACAAAAAAAAAGAAAGAAAACGTATTGCTTGAGGGTAGGAGTAGTAGATTCTTGGGGATATGAAAAATGAGGGAAAGCATTTTATTCTCAGGTTGTTGGTGACAAAAAGTATAAAAACGTCTTTAAAAAGTACATTTTTAGCCTTGTAAGTATAAAAACGGATGTAGAAGAGTCCTGTTTCAGAATCCTTATTTTTTTCCATTAACTAATTTCGCATCAACGATTTGATAACTTTAAATATCTAAAATTATTATGATTAAAGACAAAAGTAACCATTTGAAATTAAACTACTTGTGGCGGCGCTATTCATTGGCTGTTGGGGTTACAAGTGTGTTTATGCTGGGAGCCGGTATTGCTTCTGCTAACAATGTGTCAGAACCGTTTGATAATACAAAGGTGTTTGAGAACCATGCTGTAAATGAGAAAATAAGTTTGCGTGGCCAGGTTTATGAAAAGACTTCCAGCCCTATGCCTATGGTTGGAGTAAGTGTACAGGTGAAAGGAAAAGCAATAGGCGTAACTACGGATATTGACGGATATTTTAATATTCAAGTTGAAAAGGGCGATGTGTTAGTTTTTTCATTCATAGGCTTTAAAACGACTGAATATACAGTAAAGCGTCGTGAAAGTAATCTGATTATTTCGATGGAGGAAGATGTTAATCTATTAAACGAAGTGGTTGTTACAGGTCTTTCTGAAGAGCGTAAATTGAATTCAATCTCATCCATCTCTCAGGTAAAAGTAGCTGCCAATGTGGTCAATAAACCGATAACTTCTCTCTCGCAAGCCTTACAAGGAGGCGTCACGGGTATTTCGGTTTCACAAGAAAGTGGACTTCCGGGTGGAGATGCGGCTGCTGTTAAAATCCGTGGTGTTTCTACATTGGGTAATAGTGATCCGCTTGTTTTGGTGGATGGTATTCCTATGGATATGAATAATCTTGATCCGAACACCATTGAAAGTGTGACAGTGTTGAAAGATGCGGCTGCGGCTGCTGTTTATGGTGCGCGTGCAGCTAATGGTGTAATTGTGGTGAAGACAAAACGCGGAGTGGTTGGAAAAGTAAATGTCAATTATAGTGGTTATGCCGGTGTGCAGAAAGCTACTTATATGCCTGATTTCGTAGATGCACCGACTTATATGAAAATGGTGAATGAGGCTTATTATAATATTGGTGGTGACCCTGTTTATTCTGATGATGCTATTGCAATTACGCAGGCTGGTACAGATCCATTACTTTATCCTAATACAGATTGGTTGGACTTATTGTGGAAAGATCAAACTTTGCAAAATCATTCACTTTCGATATCGGGTGGTAACAACATAGCACGTTTTGCTGTGACTGGTAACTTTTTGTTGCAAGATGGTTTCTTGGATAACTACAAATATGAGCGTTTTAATTTACGTGCTAATACAACCGTAAATTTGCGTGATAATATTAGTGTGGATGTGGATTTGAATATGATTCGTTCCAGCCAGCATCAGCCTTCGGTTGCCGATTCAGGCGGACAGAGCCCATTGTACCAATTATACGGAATTCCTCCTACAATTGTAGGCAAATACCCGGCTCGTGAGAACGATCCTAATGAATATTATGGTAATTATGGTTCTAATATGCAGAATCCATTGGCTCAAATAGAACAAGGTGGATATACACAACAAATATCAGATAATATTAGTGTTAATTTGCAACCGCGTTGGACAATTATTCCAGGATTGACTTGGCGTGGGCAATTCAGTTATCGGGTAAATAGTGGAACTAAAAAGGAAGAAAGACATGCATTTAACTTCTTTGATTATAACAATGGACAGTTATTGGCAACTTGGGGAAACCGTTTTGCTGCCAGCGTTTCACGTTCCAGCTATTACTATCTTGGTACTACTTTGGAATATACATTGGAGAAAGGAAAACATCGTTTGTTTGCTATCGGAGGTACTAATATTGAGTTAAATAACTCGGATGCTTGGAAAGAATATTCAATGCATTCGGCTTATATTAAAGCCAATTATACTTATAATGGTCGTTATTTGGTTGAGGGTACTTTGCGTGCGGATGGTTCTTCCCGCTTTGGTAAAGGGAATAAGTATGGATATTTCCCTTCTGTTGGTTTGGGATGGAATGTGTCGGAAGAATCTTTTATGAAAGATTTGACTTGGTTGAGTAACCTGAAAATGAGAGCTTCTTACGGACAGTTGGGTAATGAGAATATAGGTTTGTATAAGTATCAGACTTTGATTGATTCTGGTAATGGTAATGAAACGACATTTGGTAATCCCGATATTACTTGGGAAAAGGTAAATATGTTTGATATAGGAGCTGATATTAGTTTGTTTAATGGTATGGTTGATTTAACTTTCGATTATTACGATAAAAAGACTACAGATATATTATTGACTCCTTCTATTTCAATGATCGGTGGCTTGGGGTCAACTACTATAAATGCGGGACGTGTAAGTAATAAAGGATGGGAATTTAGTGTCAACTTGGCTAAAAGTTTAGGTGATTGGGAACTTTCTTTATTTGGAGGTATATCTAAAAACAAAAATAAAATAACCAAGTTGGTTAGCGGTCCTTATGACAATGGAAGTACGATTCATCAGGAAGGTCATCCTTTAAATAGTTTCTATATGTATAAAACGGATGGATTGTTGCAGGAAAGTGATTTTACGACTGATGCTGATGGGGCTTTGATACCTAAAGAGGGGATAGTGATTATTGATGGCCAGCAACCCGGGGATATCCATTATCTGGATATGAATGGTGATAAAGCGATAACAGCGGACGACCGTACCATTATGGGTAGCAGTGAACCTAAATTGAATTATTTCGCCAACTTCTCACTTAAATGGAAAAACTTTGATTTCGAAATAATGTGTCAGGGGGTAAATGGGGTTGAAGCATATTATGGGGGTAACTTTGCTGTGCCATTACGTTTGGATGGCAATTCAACCACTCCGCAAGAATTCCATCTGGATTATTGGACTCCAAAGAATCCTAATGCCAAGTTCCCACGCCTGACTCCGACACCGGGTAATAATTCTTTGTCATCCGACTATTGGAGATTTGACGCAAGTTATTGTCGTGTGAAATATATTCAGTTAGGATATACTTTTAAGCAAGAGTGGACCCGTAAATTCTTGGTTAATAATTTGAGAGTGTTTGTGAACTTGCAGAATCCATTTACCATTGCGAAAGAAGACCGTGTAGACCCGGAAGGCCGTGGAAGCCATACTACTTATCCAATGGTTAAAACTTATTCTGCCGGATTAAATGTTGCATTTTAAAAATTAGGTTATGAAAAACTATATTTATATATTAGGATTAGCTCTTTCAATGAGCAGTTGCGAAGATTTTTTAACCCGTGACAATCCAACGGGTATCACTGATGCTGAGTTTTGGAAAACCAGTGGCCAGGTAGAGGCTGCTTTAGGGCAATGTTATAATTTGCCTCACGGTACCCACCATTATACATCCCCTTATATTTCAATGGTTCATCAAGAAGGATTAACTGATAACTCCTATCATGGTGCAGACTTTGAAGGTTGGATTGTTTCTGCCGGTAATGGTACTATTACTGCTGAAGACGGTAAAATGTCTGAATTATGGAGCGCGCGGTATAGTATCATTCGTAAGTGTTGCCGTTTACTTGAAAACATGGATAAGGCTTATTTCGTGGATGAACCTGAACGGGAAAAGATTCGAGGTGAAGCGATTATTTTACGAGTATACTATCATTGGGAATTGATGCGTTACTTTGGGTTGGAAGAAGGCATTCCTATTGTTGATCATTCTCTGACTCCTAATGAGAATTTTATGGCACGTTCTTCTGCCGGTGAAGTGTACGATTGGATGTTAACGGAATTGGATAGAGCCATTGCCATTGAAGACTTACCTTTTAAGTACGATGATAGCCGTAAGACTAAAGTGGACCGTTCGGTTGCTTATGCTTTAAAATCTATCATCGCTTTGAACGCAAAACGTTATGATATAGCTAGAGATGCCGCTAAAAAAGTAATTGATTCGGGAGAGTATGAATTGTATTATACAGCCCAGACTGATGACCAACCGGGTAAGAATTTCCGTGATTTGTTTCGTTCGGTGGGGCAAAATAATAAAGAACGTATCCTTTATAGTGCAGCTGGATTAAGAGAAGCTTTCTTTCGTTGCGCAGGTCCTGGATTAGGTCAGCAATGTACCGTTAATCCTTTATTGAGTTTTGTGAACAGCTTCGAAACGATGCAGGGTAAAACATTGGATGAGTTAGGACCGGATTCTTTGGCCATCTATTCACGTGATCCGTTTTATCATAATAACAGAGACCCGCGTTTGTTCTTGTCTGTAATTGCTCCCGGTGACAGCACGACTTTTAGCCATTATACTTATAATCCTTTTGTTGAAGGTCCGGAAGCTATTGGACGCCCGAATGCTTCACGTACAGGTTTTATGCTGAAGAAATATATTGATCCTTTAGATCGTAATCATCCTTATAATGGTAGCAATGCTTTTTATATCATTCGTTATGCTGAAATATTATTGACTTATGTCGAGGCATTAATAGAATCGGGCGATTGGCAAAATCCGGATGTCTTGAAATATATTAATGATATTCGTCGTCGTGCCGATATGATAGAAGCAACATCCAACCAATATAACTCACAAGATAAAGTACGTGAATTATTGCGCCGTGAGCGTCGTGTGGAATTAGCTTTTGAAGGATCCCGTTATTTAGACATCCGTAGGTGGGGAATTGCTGATAAAGTAATGGATGGTCCTATTTATGGAGCTATTAATCCGGCAACAGGTGAACCTATACAGGTAGAGACGCGTATTTTTAAGAAGAATAAAAATGAAGTATTTCCTATTCCCCAATCAGAATTGATAGCTAATGAGAATATGACTCAGAATAAGGGATATTTTGGAAATGAGTAAATAAAATAGGTAAACAGTAATTTGTTTGGGGAGTGCTAATACTCCCCAAACTAATAAATTTATAGGTATGTTAAAATATATAATAACATTTTGCTTTTCATTATGTTTTTCTATCCTTTTTGCACATGAAGCATATATTCTAGATAAAAACACTCAAATTGTAATTAGTCCGGATCCGTCTAATTCTGTTCGTCTTGCAGCGGTTGAACTCCAATATTTTATAGGTAAAACAACTGGTTTACAGATACCGATTGTGCATCTTTGTTCCAATAATGTAGATAAAGTGATTTTTGTAGGACAAAGTAGCTATACAGACCAATATGGAATTTCAGAAGAATGTTTAGGTGAACAGGAATATTTGATAGACGTATCTCCCCAGCGTATAATATTGATAGGAAAAGATACGGATGTGACCTCGGAGATTATATGTGATAAAGGACGTAGCAATAATGGATTTTCTCCCGAGGAGGATCGAAGGCAAATTAATTACCAACAGGCGACAGGTAATAGTGACGTGGTTTCACAGCTTACTTTGCCTTCTATTTTTGATGCTCAAGGGACATGTTATGCTGTATACGATTTTATAGAGCGTTTTCTAGGAGTACGTTTTTATGGTCCGAGTCCCAAAAATATTGTAGTTCCTTCAATACAGAGACTAAGAATAGACAATGTGCATATCCAACGTGCTCCGGCCATTAAATACCGTGATGGTTCGCTTACATTTGGGTGGCCTTTTATGAAGGCACAATTCATGGATGCTACCGAAGATATGCTGCATTTATATATGCGGCGTATGCGTATGGGAGGTCGTCGTTGGGCAGCGAACCATGCGTTTACAGGTTTTCAAGACCGTTTTTTAAAGCAGAATCCTGCCCGTCCAGAGTTATTTGAAGGAAGTCATCCTGAATATTTTGCTGTTGGTCGTGGCGGTGGAGCTTCAGAACGCCAATTCTGTTATACTAATCCAGATTTTATTCATCAAGTTGCACAAGATGCGATCCGTTATTTTGAAGGTAAAGGAACTATAGCGGAACAAGTTGCTTTAGGTGAATACTTTGCCATTGTACCATTGGATAATTCCAGCTGGTGTACATGTGATGAATGTCAAAAATTACTAGCTATTGATAAAAATAATATTTTAGGCCAACATTTTAATTGTGGAACTGCTACGCATTATATATGGAACTTTGTGAATAAAGTGGCACATGAGATAAAACGTGTAGCACCAGATAAGAAACTGGCAGCATTAGCTTATCATGTTTATGCCTATCTTCCTAAAGATATAAAGTTGGAAGATAATATAGCTGTCGCCCCTTGTTTACATACTCGTAACTATTGGGCACCAGGAATGAAGCGTAATGAAATGATGCTTTATAAAAGTTGGATTGAAGAAAGTAAATCCTCAGGTCGTGATATTTTCTTATGGAGTTATTTAGGATTCCCGACTGAACGGGGATTAGTTACCAATTTCAATGTTTTTCCCGGATTCAATGCACATGCCACGGGTGAGCAAATGCGTATGTATGCGACTGATGGCGTGAAAGGCGTATATTTGTGTGGCTTGAGTGAGCAAATTGATTTTTATCTTACAATGAAGCTTTTTGATAATCCATCGTTAGATACAGATGAGATATTGGATGAGTTTTTTGACCGGTATTTTGGAAAAGCTGCTGAAGCGATGAAGAAGTTTTACTTAAAAATAGAATCGGTATATAGTGATCCTGCTAATTATCCTTCCTATATTCAAACTCAAGATGCTCAGTTTCATCAAACACGGGAACTAGCTTGGAAATATTTGGGTACGCCTAGGGTAATGGAAGAATTGGAGGGATATATAGAACAGGCTAGATTGGAAGCGGAAAGTATAGAAGAAAAGGAACGGGTAAATTCTTGGAAAATAGGAGTTTGGGATTATATGTTGGCCGGGTTTAACGACTATTATAAGAATTAATTTTATAAAAAGCATTGAAGATTGGCATTGATTATAAAATGAATTATATGAAGAAACCTTTTTTATTTCTATTGTTTGTATTGGCAGCAGTTTCTTGTAAAGAAGTGGAAGCACCACAGGCATATGGTCCAGTGCCTACTGAAGCGCAAATGGAATGGCAAGAGATGGAGATGTATGCTTTTATACATTTTAGTATAAATACATTTACTGATATAGAATGGGGATATGGTGACAGGGATCCGAAGCTTTTTTCACCTACGGAACTAGATTGCCGTCAATGGGCTAAAGTATGTAAAAATGCTGGATTTAAGGGTATTATTATTACTGCAAAACATCATGATGGTTTTTGTTTATGGCCATCGAGATATACTGAGTATTCAATTAAACAATCGCCTTGGCGTGGTGGAAAAGGTGATTTGGTGAAGGAACTTTCGGAGGCCTGTAAAGAATATGGCTTAAAATTAGGTATTTATCTTTCTCCATGGGACAGGAATCATCGAGATTATGGAACTCCTGAATATATTACTTATTTTAGAAACCAACTTCGGGAACTGCTGACTAATTATGGTGAGATTTTTGAAGTTTGGTTTGATGGTGCAAATGGAGGAACGGGGTATTATGGAGGTACAAATGAAAATCGTTGTGTAGATAGAAAAACATATTATGATTGGGAGAATACCTATAAGATAGTTCGTGAACTTCAACCCAATGCCATGTTGTTCAGTGATGGAGGACCAGATTGCCGTTGGTGTGGTAATGAAGACGGTTGGGTAGGGGAAACAAACTGGAGCCTTTTGCGACGTAATGAAGTTTGGCCTGGGTACCCTAATTACACAGAACTACGTTATGGACATGAAGATGGTACGCATTGGGTACCTGCGGAAGTCAATGTGTCTATTCGTCCCGGATGGTTCTATCATGAGTCGGAAGATCACAAAGTGAAATCATTGCAGCAGATGGTAGATATTTATTACTCTTCTGTTGGTCGTAATGGAACCTTTTTATTGAACTTACCTATTGATAAGAGAGGTTTGGTGCATGAAACGGATGTGAAGCGCATACAGGAAATGACTGCAGCTCTGAAAGCTGATTTTACTATTAATTTGGCAGAAGGAGCTTCTGTTATTGCAACTAATGTCAGAGGAGGCTCGAAGAAATTCTCTTCTGATAATTTGACGGATAATGATGATATGTCTTATTGGGCTACCGATGATAGCATAAAGATTGCTTCGTTTATTGTTGATTTGGGAAAACCGATTGAGTTTAATCGTATTCTTTTGCAGGAATATATTAGGTTGGGGCAACGTGTAGGAAAGTTCTCCGTAGAAGCTTGCATTGATGGGGAGTGGAAATTGTTGGATGAGCAGACGACTATTGGATATAAGCGCATATTGCGTTTGCCGACCGTTCTATCGGACAAGATACGAATAAATATATTGGATGCAAAAGCTTGTCCCCTGATTAGTAATGTTGAAGTTTATCATGCTCCTAAAATAGTAACGGAGCCTGTTATAACAAGAGATAAACATGGGTTGGTTACAATTTCCATTCCCGATAAAGAATTGGAAATAAAGTATTCGATAGACGGTGGTGAACCGGATAAGGTTTATATGGGGCCTATTCAAACAAAAGGTAAAACAGTGGTAAAAGCCTATGTAGCTGATCGGGAAAGTGGAAAGACAAGTAGTACGGTAAGACAAACATTTGATATAATAAAGGATAATTGGAAAGTCATGGGTATTAATGATGCAGGTACTGATTATATTTTTGATGGAAACGATACTACTGTTTGGCATCAGTCAAGAAATTCTATGCCGATAGAATTGACGGTTGATATGGGAAATGTTTATACTTTGAAAGGATTTACATATCTTCCTGATCAGGGACGTTGGGCATCAGGTGTTATCTTTAATTATCTTTTTAGTATATCTGAGGATGGGAAAAATTGGAAAGATGTAAGTAAGGGTGAGTTCTCAAACATCAGGAATAGCCCGATTTCGCGTACTGTGACATTTCAGTCGAGCAAAGCGCGTTATTGGAGGTTTACGGCACTTTCAAATACAAATGGTGATGCTATAGCTGGTTATGCGGAAGTAGATGTCTTGACCCAATAATAAATTCTTTTATGTTACCATAAAGAAAACAGATAGTGAAGGTCTTATTTTTATTGGATCCACTATCTGTTTGAAGTCTCTTCCAAAAAAGTTTTTTTTATGCTTGAAAATGACTAGATTTGTTGCAAATCAAAAATATAAAAGCAAATGAAATCACTAAGTATTTTCTTATTAGGTGCCGGCTTGTTTACTCTGGCATTGTGTGGATGTACATCGCAGCCTTCACAGAAAGAGACCGGAATGTCCGATAGCATTGTTAAAGTGCAAGATAATCCTGTCATTGAAACTATTATGGCACGCCGCAGTATTCGGAAGTACAAACCGGAGGCTGTGGAACGGGATAAAATGGAAACTATTCTGAACTGTGGTATTCATGCTCCCAATGGGATGAATAAACAATCATGGGAAGTGCGTGTGGTAGATAATCAGGATTTTATTAATGAGCTGACTGAGATTTTCAAGAAAGAAAATCCAAAGGCTGCTGAACGTGCCGGATTTAAGAATATGTTCAATAATGCTCCTACCGTTGCTTTTATTGCCTATGATCCCCGGTATGATATGTCTCAAATAGATTGTGGGCTTTTAGGGGCGAATATGATTCTTACAGCTCAGTCCATGGGTATAGGAAGTTGTTGTTTAGGTGGTCCTGTCCGCTTTATGAAATCTCCTGCGGCTGCCGGTTATTTGAAGAAGTTGGATTTTTCGGATGGGTATGAATTATTGTACGCTATTGCTTTTGGTTATCCCGATGAGGCTCCGGCAGCTAAGTCCCGTGATACTTCGAAAGTGAAATTTATTGATTGATTTCCCCTCCTCCTTTCCGCTTTCTATATTCGAGTGATATGTTTCTGCTCGAATATAGGAGGCAGCTCGTTTTGTATTCCTTTATCTCTATAAGCTAAAATTGTACTTTTAGAATCTATTTTTGGTGTTCTCTAATAAATTCCCTACATTTACACCCGTTTCATTTGAATTAATCTTAATAAATGATTGTAGAACCGGAAGTTGTAGGAGAATTTGCCTCTGGCAGCCATGAAGCCTTTCATAAGATATTCAAGCTGTTTTATCCTAAGGTATATGCTTTTATACGGGGATTTATAAAAGATTTGGATGATTCTGAGGATTTGACTCAAATTGTCTTTATAAAACTATGGAATAAGAGAGCAATTTTTCACAAGGTACATCATTTTGATTCTTATTTGTTCATGCTTACCAAATATACCGTTTTTAATTATATCACAACTAAAAAAGTCTCCCGGTTTACAAGCGAAGATAATGTTCCCGAGATTTCTGATGAATATACTCCTTATGATAAATTGATAGCGAAAGATTTGCAATTATTAATTGATATGGTAGTGAATGAGATGCCTCCTAAAAGGAAAATGATATATAAGTTGAGTCGGATAGAAGGACTTTCTAACGAACAAATAGCAGAGAAACTGGGGATACAGAAAAAAACGGTGGAGAATCATTTGAATATCGCTTTAAATGAACTGAGAGACGCTTTGGCTCTTTCTATTTTAGTTTATTTAATACTGCCGGTTTAGGTGTATCATAAGATAGAACTGTCTTTTTTATATAAAATGTGAAAATGAATAATTATATACATAAGATAATAGACTTTTTCTTTCATCATGAAGTTTCTGATGAGATAACGGAACGTGTTTATAATCGTATGGTTTTTCCTGTGGAAGATAAAGCAAGAGAAGAAGCTGTTTCACAAATTTGGGATAAACTGGACGATGCTTCTTGCTCTGACGAAAAAATAGAGAAGGCTTTTTATAATTTGGAGACCTCTTTAGGATTAAAAAAAGAAGAACAGACTGTCGAATTAGTACATCGGGAACATATAAGAAATACGAAAAGAATAAATTGGGGAAGAGTAGCTGCTATTTGGGCTATTCCTTTCATTATGGTGTGTTTTTCGGCTTACTATTATTATTCTGCAAAGGATTATGTGAAGGAGACGTTGTCCGAAGTGACTTATATGCAGCGTTATGCAGCTATGGGTACACGTGAAGAAGTGGTTCTTCCTGATGGGAGTAAGGTTTGGCTTAATGCCGGTACTTTGTTGGTATATCCCTCCAGTTTCATATCTGAATCTCGCAATGTTTATATTGCGGGAGAAGGTTTCTTTGAAGTTTCAAAAGATAAAGAGCATCCTTTTATTGTCACTACCAACCATTTAGAGTTGGAAGTGCTTGGTACGACATTCAATATTTCGGCGTATCCGGACAATAATCAGATAATGGCTACATTGGAAACCGGCAGGTTACAGGTAAAGGTAAATAAACAACCGGAGAAATATTTTCTGGAACCCAATGACCAGTTGATATATACTCCTTCCACAGGGATAGTACAGCAGCATAAAGTGAATGCTGTTTCCCACTCCGATTGGCGTATGGGAGGGTTGTTCTTTGGCAATGTGCCGTTTAATGATGTTCTTCATACTTTGGAACGTGTGTATGGTGTGAAATTCCATGTGCGTACATCTATTTACCAGAATCAAAGTTTGAGAGTTCATTTTAATAGAAATGAATCGTTGGAGCAAGTACTTCAAATTATTAAAATATTGGTTCCCGGTATAGAATATGAAATTGTTGGCAAGGATATCTATTTAAGATAGCGGTTTAGTATTTATTAACACAAAGCCATTGGGTGTAGTATTTATTTGAATTGTCTTTCTCATGTACGTACACCTTATGTCGTTAATAAATCTAATATGAAATGAACAAGAAATTTATTCGAGTGTTGGGGCTTGGTGTTGGCTTATTTCTGGCCGGTAGCCTCTCTGTTAATGCACAGAAAGTTTCCTTCAATGGGGAACGTCTTTCTTTAAAACAAGCGTTTGAGAAAATTGAATCAGTTTCGAAGTATAAGATTGCTTATAACACTTCACAATTGGATGTCAATAAGCAAGTTGTCTTGAATCAAAAGAATCAGGATGTATTGCAAATTCTGTCGGATTTGCTAAAAGGAACTAATTGTGTCTATCAAGTGAATGACAATTATATTGTTATCACTCTGAAAGATGATGAGAAGGTTAAGAAAATTAAGGGTACTATAAAAGATTCGGCCGGGGAACCTATTATTGGTGCCAATGTAATTTTAAAAGGAGATGCCACTGTAGGAAGTATTACAGATATAGATGGTAACTTTGATTTGTCCGTTCCAAGCAATGCTACTTTGCAAGTTTCTTATATTGGTTATAATACTCAGGATGTTTCGGTCGGAAATAAATCTTTCCTTAATGTTACTCTGAAAGAAGATACGGAAACACTGGATGAAGTGGTGGTTGTAGGTTATGGCTCGCAGAAGAAAGTCAATGTGATTGGCTCTATTGCATCAGTGGACAGTAAAGCATTGGAATCTCGTGCAGTGCCTGACGTTTCTAATATGTTGACCGGTCAGATGTCGGGTGTTACCATTACACAGGAAAGCGGTAATCCGGGACAGGATGCCGGTACTATTCGTATCCGTGGTGTCGGTTCGTTTGGAGCAACTCCTAGTCCTTTGGTTCTAGTAGATGGACTTCCCGGTTCTTTGAGTGATTTGACTCCGGCCGATATTGATAATATTTCAGTTCTGAAGGATGCCTCTTCAGCAGCTATTTATGGTTCTCGTGCTGCCAATGGTGTTATTTTGGTAACAACCAAGAAAGGAAAGGAAGGTAAAGCCCGCATTATTTATAATGGTTCCGTGGGTATGAGTCAGGCTACAGAATTGCCGGAATTGGCTCATTCTTATGAATATGCAGAATTTTATAATAAGGCGATTGGAGCAGAAACCTATACGCCTGAGATGATTCAGAAGTATCGTGATGGTTCTGACCCTGACAACTATGCTGACGAAATGTATCTTGATGATCTTTTGGGCGGTCATGCACTGCAAACCAAGCATGAGTTGAGTGTAAGCGGTGGTACGGAAAAGGTACAATATATGGTATCATTGGGATATTTGCGTCAAAATGGTTTGTTGGACAATAACTATTATAACCGTTACAATGCTCGTGTAAACCTTGGTGCGGAATTGGCTAAGAACTTGAAATTACAAGTGCGTCTGAGCGGTATGACTTCCGATCGTCACGAACCTTCTACTCCGGGTTCTTTGGATATTGGCGGATTTAAAGGGATTATTTCTAATGCCGTTCGTTTTCCCGGTTTAACTCCGACTTACTTGCAGAATGGTGAGGTCGGTTTAGGACCTAAATTGCAAGGTACACCGGTGGCATGGGTAGACTGTGCGTCTTCATATCGTGAAGACTATGACAAATTTAAAAATAATATTGAATTGTCATATCAGCCGATAGATGGATTGACTTTGAAAATTTTAGGCGGTTATAATTATACATTAAGTCACGTTCGCCATTATCGTTGTGATATGATTCTTACGGGTGACAAGAGTACCGGTCCTTCTACATTGAGCGATGAAATGAAGCGAACTGTTTATAAGACCTTCCAAGCTGTAGCTGATTATAATAAGTCTTTTGGTAAACATAATCTTGCTGCATTGGTAGGATATACTTGGGAAGACGAAGGTCAGCGTACTTTATCGGGTAGTCGTAATAACTTTCCGTCTGATGACGTACCTTTCTTAGGGGCCGGAGGGGCAGACGGTCAGACAAATGGAGGCGGAGGATATGATTGGGCTATACAGTCTGTCTTCGGTCGTTTGACATATAACTATGATCAGCGCTATTTATTTGAAACAACAATGCGTTATGACGGCTCTTCTCGTTTTCCGACAGATAGCAAATATGGTTTCTTCCCTTCTTTGGCTGCAGGTTGGCGTATCTCTGAAGAACAGTTTTGGAAGGAAAATGAAAATTTGTCTTTCATTAATAATTTAAAACTGAAAGCTTCTTACGGTATATTAGGTAATAATAATATCGGTAACTATCCTTATCAGTCGGTATACTCTTTAGGGCAAGCACAGAACTATGTATTTGGCGGAGTGTACACACAAGGAGCAGCTGTTACTACTTATGTGGATCCGGGTTTGAAGTGGGAGCGTACTCGTACTACCGATGTTGGTATTGAGACTGCATTCTTTAATAATAAGTTGACATTTAATGCTTCTTATTTCTATCGTAAGACTACAGATGTATTGTATAAGCCGGCTGCAAGTTATTCTTCGATTTTCGGATTAAGTGTATCGCAAGTAAATACCGGTGAGTTGGAAAATAAAGGTTGGGAGTTTGAAATAGGTCATCAAAATACAATTGGTAAGTTCCATTATCATATTAATGGTAATTTCTCTATTATTGATAATAAGGTATTGACATTGGGTATGGGAAATGTGACCCAGAACAATGGTATGGTAGGTAACGGTAGCGATTTGTTTATCGGTTATCCGATGCAGATGTTTTATGGGTATAAGACGGACGGAGTATTTCTGACCGATGATGAAGTAGGTGACTGGTATGATCAGACTGCGATAGCCAAAGGTTCTAAAGCCGGAGATATTCGTTATGTTGATATTACAGGTGATGGCAAAGTAACACCGGATGACAAAACGTTCTTAGGCTCTCGTATACCTAAATATACTTTTGGATTGAATTTCGGTGGAGAATATAAAGGATTTGATTTCAGTGTATTGCTTCAGGGAGTTGCTAAGGTGAAAGGTATGTTGTCTGTTTATGCAGGTCATGCATTCTATCAGGAGGGTAATATTCAGAAATGGCAAATGGAGAATTGCTGGAATGTGCAGCAGGATAACCGTTATCCTGAATATCCTCGCTTGGAGATTATGTCAAATGCAGGTAGCAATAATACACTGACTTCTGATTTCTGGGTATTGGATGCTTCTTTTCTGAAAGTACGTAATGTTCAGTTAGGTTATACATTACCCGAACATATAGTTAAAAAGTTTGGTTCCACCGGTATGCGTTTCTATGTTTCTTTAGACAATCCTTTAACCTTCAAGGGGTATCGTAAAGGCTGGGATCCTGAAAACACAAGTAATAACGGTCAATATTATCCAACTATGTCAACTTATACTTTGGGCTTAACTTTAAAATTCTAATGACTTATGAAAAGATTAAAATATATAGCTTTTACTGTTTTATTAGCTTCATTTTCATTGCAATCATGTGATTTGGAGCGTTATCCATTGACAGATTTGTCGGAAGATAATTTTTGGACTGATGATAAGAATGCCGAATTGGCTTTAACTTCTTTATATAGAGGTAGTATTACAAATGGTTTGGAATATAGTGTTTCGGACTTTTGGTCTTATCATGGTATGTTGTTTATGGAACATCTGACAGACAATGCTTATGACCGTCGTGGAGAAAATAATCCATTCTTTAATATTTCTAGTGGTAAACTGTTGAATAATAACTCTTTTATTAAAAACTATTGGTCATCGGCTTATAAGCGTATCGGTTTGTGTAACCGTTTCTTGGAGGGTATTGCCAATGCTCCCGAATCAGAACAGAAAGCCAGAATGGTTGCCGAAGCCCGCTTTTTGCGTGCCACTCAGTATCACTATCTGGCCAGTTATTTTAAGGATGTACCTTTAGTGACCAAAACTCTGACAGGTGAAGAGGCCAATACAGTTGAAAAGGAAACTCAGGCTAATATTTTGTCATGGTGTGTGACAGAGTTTAAAGAGTCGGCAGCTGATCTGCCCCGTTTTAAAGATATTCCGAATAGTGAGACAGGACGCGCTTGCAAACAGGCTGCTTTAGCATTTTTGGGCAGAACTTGTATGCTGATGCAGGATTGGGCAGGTGGAGCAGCCGCTTATAAGGAAATCATCGATTATGGTGATAACTCAATTCATCCTGTGTATCGGGAACTGTTCCATCCTTCAACCGGTGTAGGCAACAAGGAGAATATTTATTATATATCCTATCTTGAAAACTATTTTGGTTGCGGTCTTCCACAGCATATTTTGTCTGCAAAAGACGGTGGATGGAGTCTGTCCAATCCTTCAGCCGGATTATTTGAATCTTATGAGTTTAAAGACGGAACTCCGTTCAGCTATGACGATTCACGTTACAACCCGGATAATTTAGGTGAGAACCGTGATCCGCGTCTTGATTATACCATCTATTATAATGGAGCGACTTTTATGGGTACTGAATATCGCATGAGTCCGGATTATGAAGCATCAAAGAAAGAACGTTTGGATTATTCTTCAGAAGTATCTAAGACTGGTTTTATGTGGCGGAAATATTTTGATGAGAATCCGATCAATGATTTGAATAGCTATAGTGCTGTGACTCCGGTAATCAGATATGCAGAAGTTTTATTGAGCTATTTGGAATGTTTGATTGAAAGCGGGCAGGCTATTGATCAAACAGTATTGAATTTGACCATCAATCAGGTGCGTGGACGTGCTGATGTTAAGATGCCACCTGTTACAGAAACTAATTCAGACAAATTGCGCGAATTACTCCGTAATGAGCGTCGTGTTGAATTGGCTTTTGAAGGTATCAGATATTGGGACTTGTTGCGCTGGAAACTTGCTGAGACAGTGCTTGTTGGTGAGGTATGGGGTGCTCCTTATCCTAAATCTACCACTTATGCCGGTTCTACCAAGTTTGTAGATCCGACAGGACATTGCCGCTGGTATGTAGGAAGACGAGATTTTCGTAATCCTCAGGATTATAAATGGCCGATTCCTTTGTCAGAACAAAATATTAATCCTAACTTGCGTGAGTAATTCTAACAATAGGAAAAAGTGTGTCAAAAATGCTACATTAGGTTTTTGACACACCTTATCTGACTAAAATATTAAAATATCATGAAAAAACAGTATTTGGCTTTATCTCTCTTGACACCGGTGTTGTGTCCTGCTCTGACTGCGGAAGCCAGGACTCCCAAAGAGAATAAAGTGACCAATCGTGAGCAGCCCAATGTGATTGTTATTTTGGCTGATGACTTGGGTTATGGTGATTTGGAATGTTATGGTGCAAAGAATGTGCAGACTCCCAATGTCAATCGTTTGGCGGGTGAAGGTATTCGCTTTACCAATGCTCACACCGTAGCTGCTACCAGTACCCCTTCCCGTTACTCTTTGTTGACCGGTGAATATGCATGGCGTCGTCCTGATACCGATGTGGCAGCAGGAAATGCCGGTATGATTATCCGCCCGGAACAATATACTATGGCAGATATGTTTAAAAATGCGGGATATACTACTTGTGCAATCGGTAAATGGCATTTGGGGCTGGGAGATAAAACGGGACAACAAGACTGGAATGCTCCGCTTCCTGCTGCTTTAGGGGATTTAGGGTTTGATTATCATTATATCATGGCAGCAACAGCCGACCGTGTTCCGTGTGTATTCATAGAAAACGGTAAAGTGGCAAATTATGATCCTTCTGCTCCTATAGAGGTTAGTTATAAACAAAATTTTCCGGGTGAGCCTACCGGTGCTGATCATCCCGAGTTGCTCTATAATCAGAAACCGAGTCACGGACACGATATGTCTATTGTGAATGGTATCAGTCGTATCGGTTTCATGAAAGGCGGTGGTAAAGCTCTTTGGAAAGATGAAAATATTGCCGATTCTATTACTACGCATGCCATTGACTTCATCAAACAGCATAAAGATGAGCCTTTCTTTATGTATTTTGCAACCAATGACGTTCATGTTCCTCGTTTCCCGCACGACCGCTTCCGTGGAAAGAACCCGATGGGTGTACGCGGAGATGCTATTGTACAGTTTGATTGGTCGGTAGGCCAGATTATGGAAACGCTCGACAAACTGGGGCTGGCGGAAAATACATTGATTATCCTGTCCAGTGACAATGGTCCTGTGGTAGATGATGGTTATGATGATAAAGCAGAAGAATTGTTGAACGGGCATAGTCCTGCCGGTCCGTGGAGAGGGAATAAATACAGTGCATTCGAAGGAGGTACCGCCGTTCCTGCTATCGTGCGTTGGCCCAAGAAGATTAAGGAAAATCGTGAGTCGGATGTCTTGATGTCACAAATTGACTGGATGGCGTCTTTGGGGGCATTGGTCAATGCCAGACTTCCAAAAGGTAGTGCTCCTGATAGTTACAATCGCATCGGTAATTTGCTGGGAACAGATGATGAAGACCGTCCTTGGGTAATTGAGCTTGCTTCTAATCACGTGTTGTCTGTTCGTACCAAAGACTGGAAATATATTGAGCCGAATGATGGTCCTGCAATGATACAGTGGGGACCTAAAATTGAAACCGGTAATTTAAGCACTCCCCAGCTTTATGATATGAGGAAAGACATAAATGAACGCGCTAATGTGGCATCACAGCATCCTGAAGTAGTATATGATATGCAGAATATACTTCGCAGAGTACGTAATAAAACCATAAAGATGGAATAATAAAAAAAGAGAGGCGGTTCAACAGTAAACCGCCTCTCTTTGATATATAGCAATTTCCTTTTATCCTCTATTTGCTCTTTTACGTTCCAGTTCATCCAAAATTACTTTACGCATACGCATACTTTTTGGAGTTACTTCTACATATTCGTCTTCTTTGATATATTCCAGTGCTTCTTCCAATGAGAAGATTACGGGTGGAATGATACGAGCCTTATCGTCCGAACCTGATGCACGCATATTGGTCAGTTTCTTTGATTTGGTCACATTGATGACCAAGTCATTTTCATGAACATGTTCGCCCACTACCTGACCTGCATATACTTCATCCTGCGGATAGATAAAGAACTTACCGCGGTCTTGCAACTTGTCGATAGCGTAAGCAAAAGCCGTACCGCTTTCCATTGCAATCATAGAACCGTTGCTACGGCGTTCGATATCACCTTTGTAGGGTTGATATTCTTTAAAACGGTGTGCCATGATCGCTTCTCCCTGAGAAGCTGTCAATACATTGGTGCGCAAGCCGATAATACCACGTGAAGGCATATCAAATTCAATATTGACACGATCTCCCTGAGATTCCATGGAGGTCATTTCACCTTTACGGCGAGTTACCATATCAATCATTTTGCTGGCAAACTCTTCGGGAACACTGATCGTGAGTTCTTCTATCGGCTCACATTTCACTCCGTCTATTTCTTTGAAAATAACCTGCGGCTGTCCTACCTGAAGCTCGTAACCCTCACGACGCATTGTCTCAATCAAGACAGAGAGGTGTAATACACCACGTCCCGACACTATCCATTTACCGTCTTCCAATTCGCTTTTGCGAACGCGCAATGCCAAGTTTTTATCCAGTTCCTTCATCAAACGGTCGTGGATGTGGCGCGAGGTCACAAATTTACCTTCTTTACCGAAGAAAGGAGAGTCATTGATAGTGAATAACATACTCATGGTAGGTTCGTCGATGGCAATGGGTGGCAAGGGTTCCGGTTTTTCGTAATCGCAGATTGTATCTCCGATTTCAAAACCGTCCACACCGATAATGGCGCAGATATCGCCCGATGATACAGCATCGGTTTTTTTACGTCCCAATCCTTCGAATGTATGTACTTCTTTAATTTTAGACTTCACCATCGAACCATCACGTTTTGCCAAAGTGATGTTCATACCTTCTTTCAATGTTCCGCGATGAACGCGGCCCACAGCGATACGCCCGGTATATGATGAATAGTCCAGAGAGGTAATCAACATTTGTGGAGTACCTTCCAGTTGTTTTGGAGCAGGAATATGTTCGATGATAGCATCCAGCAATGCTGTCAGGTTATCGGTCGGAGTTTTCCAGTCGGTGCCCATCCAGTTATTTTTGGCAGAACCGTAGATAACCGGGAAGTCCAGCTGCTCTTCTGTGGCGTTGAGGCTGAACATCAAGTCGAACACCATTTCATATACTTCTTCCGGGCGGCAATTGGGTTTATCGACCTTGTTGACTACCACTAGCGGTTTCAAGCCGAGTTGTAAAGCCTTTTGGAGCACAAAGCGAGTTTGAGGCATCGGGCCTTCAAACGCATCTACCAACAGGATACATCCATCGGCCATATTGAGTACACGTTCCACTTCACCACCGAAGTCGGCGTGTCCCGGAGTATCAATAATATTGATTTTTGTTCCATTGTAGTTAATTGAAACGTTTTTCGAAAGGATGGTTATACCTCTCTCACGTTCCAAGTCATTGTTATCCAATACCAGTTCCCCATTGGTCTGGTCATTGCGGAACAAATGTCCCGCCAACATCATCTTGTCCACGAGTGTTGTTTTTCCGTGGTCTACGTGGGCGATGATGGCAATGTTTCTAATGTCTTGCATACTATACCTAATATTTGACTGCAAAGGTACGATTTTTAGTTGAAAAAATATTTGGCTGTTAACGTTTATTTTTTATCTTCGGTCTCTTCTTTGCTGTTAAATGTAGACGGAGTCGTTCCATAGAAATCGACAAAGTGCTTTCTGAAAGTTGGAATGTCGTTATAGCCTACCATTTCGGCTACCTCCTGCACACTATATTTTTTAGTTCGTAGCAGCTCTGCCGAGCGTTTCAGGCGCACGCCTCTTACCAGCTCTATAATGGTAAAGTTGGTGAGCTGCTTCACTTTCCGATAGAGGGTAGGCTGACTCATATTTAGCATTTCGGCGAGTTTCTTCACATTGAACTCCTGGTTTTGCAGGTTGTCATTTATAATTTTCAGGATTTGTGTGACGAATGGGTCTTCAATTTTTATGGCTATGTCGTTTTCTTCTTGAATATCTCCGATAGTGTTGATAGACGGCATCAGCAGTTTGGTATAGATTTGTTTCAACTCCACTCTGCTCTTGATGAGCCGTTTTACTTTTGTGCGCAGAATCTCCGGATTGAACGGTTTCAAGATATAATCATCGGCGCCCAGTTCGATACCTTTCACCACGTCTTCGTCACCTACCAATGCTGTCAGCAGGATGATAGGGATATGGCAGGTTTTCAAATCTTCTTTTAAGATGCGGCAACATTCAAATCCGTCCATAACAGGCATCATGACATCGGTAATAATCAAGTCGGGTATCTCTTTGCGGGCAATTTTTACTCCTTCTTCACCGTTTTCTGCCATGATAATGTTATAGGTCCCACCGAATAACACTTTCAGATAAAGCCGGATATCCGCATGGTCCTCGATAACGAGTATTTTATATTTTGTTTCAGGGCTTTCAATCGGTCGGGGGATGATACTGTCTTGCAACTCTTGTTTCTTTTTATCCTCCACAGTGATAATCTTTGCCCGGCTGTCATCTATCTGTATATGTTCCGGTTTGACAAATACGACATATTCTTCTCCTTTAAAATGCTCTTTGCCTAGCGGAATATATAAGGTGACGGAAGTACCTATTTCTTTGTCTTGTTTGATTTGAATATCTCCATGGTGATCGAGTGCCGTTCTTCTCATAATTTCAATACCCAGTTCAGGATGCAGATAGTTACTCGGCAAGATATACCTGTCTTCTCCCAGATAGGTGACAGATGATTCTTCTATCACTTCTTTTCCATCGTCTTCTATGGTGAAAAGGCAGTACTCTTTTCCTTTCAGACTTGTGATGCTGACGACAAAGCGGATGGCACCGGCATAAGAAATATGGCGGTATGCATTCGACATTATATTCCTGAGGACAAACATAATTTTTTGCCGGTCAATCCATATTTCCGTATTTATCTTGTTGTCCTTGTCGTAATATAGATTGATGGGGCTGACATTCAGCAATTCATACGAAGCCCGCACCACTTCATCGGCTATTCTGCTCGCCGTATATGGAGCTACATTTAGGGTAGGACCGTAGTTTTCTTCCTGATGAATATTGAGCAATTGGTTACAGATATCCTGCATACAGATTGAGTTACGATAGGCCACTTTTACTTTCTGCAGGAACGATTCCGGTAAAGCCGAGTTGCTTATCATTTCTTTCAGCGGTGCAGTGACCAGTGACAGAGGGGTTCTCAATTCGCGTGCCAGCATATAGCTGATTTGGTCACGCATTTGCCGGTTCTTTTTCTCTTCTGCTCTTATTTCCGTAGCTTTTTCCAGACGTTCTTTCATTCGCACTTCTTTTTCTTTATACATCTGTCGTTTCAGTGCTTTGCTGTTAAAGTAGAGCCAAGTCAGGAATATGCTTCCCATAATGATAAGTATGTAGCCGGTAATTGCCCATCCGGTGGTGGCCCAATACTTACCTACAGTGATGGCAATATGGGTGATTTGTTCATTTCCTTCCATCGGATAGGAAGGCTTTATTTCGAGTACGTAGTCTCCCGGCTCAATGTTACTCAACCTCACTTGGTCATAATCACCGAAATGCCATTTTCTATCATTGGGCAGCAGGCGATATTCCACTTTATTGGAGGAAGTGCTGTAACGCAAGTCGCTCAAATAAAATACGAGATTGTTATTGTTGTAGTTCAAGGTCAGTCGGTCTATTAAATGTGCCGGTTTGTCCAAAATAACTTGTCCGTTTATTTTTTCGCCTATTTCCACCTTATTATAATTTACATTGATGTCAGCGATATAATATTTATGCTTGCTGGAAGTTTCTTTCAGCATCCGGGGATCAAAGTAAAGCAGCCCCGTAGAGTTTACCCACAATAATTTTCCGTTGTTCAGCCGGCAAACCTGATAGTAGTTTTCCGGAAAAGCATATAAGTAGAAAGAGTTATTTTTATTGTTGATTGTTATAATGCCCGAGTTGGTGCCCAGCCATGTATTGCCGTTTCTGTCGTCTATCATGCAATCGATGTGTCCGTTGGGTAGGTCTTGGTTAAGAAGCATGGTAGACACAACGTTTTTTTCTTTTCCGTCTATTTGTATAATCTTGTTGGCGTATGATACGAATAGTTGGTTGTAGTTATTCATATAGATAGTCATAACTTTACCCGGAGTCAGACTGCTCTTTTGTTCGTATCCTCCGTTCAGTGTCACTTTTTTGCCTTCTCGGGTTGCCTGAAACAGTCCTTTTTCTGTTCCCAGCCACATGGTGCCGTCTCCATCCTCACAAATGGCGGTTATTTTCTCAATTTCTTTTGTATAAGGCATATATGCCAAACAGCTTTTGCCCTGATAGTCGTACACTATCAATGCATTTTCCGTTGCAATCCATAAGTCGTTGCGCGAGTTGAGGAAAAGTATTTTAATGGCAGAGACTTGGTTTTCTGTTGCTTCCGGTTGGGGATGAAAGGAGACTGTTTCATTGGTAGTGGGATTCATCAGGAGAATATTTCCTTTTTCATCTCCAAACCACAGGTGTCCGTTTTTGTCTTTGAACAAGCAGTAATTGCCGTTCTTTTCCGCTTTTGCCCATGGTACGAACTGTATATTTGGCGAGAGGTTTTTTGTCTGACTTTTATATATCCCCTTGTTGTCGGTGGCCAGCCATATAAATCCGTTGCTGTCTTCTGCTATTCCATTGAGAGATCTTATGTCGTTATCCAGTTGGATGCGGTTTACATTATCTCCCAGCAGATTTAATTTCAGCAGTCCTCTTCCGAAGGTGCCGACCCATAACACTTGGTTCTGTTTATCGAGATAAATGCGGGTAATTCTGTTTTTGATGATAGGTTCGTAATAACTGTCATTTTCAATCAGGTCGATGGTTTTAAAGGGAGCTTTCAGATAATCTTTATTTTCAAATTTTATCAAAGCCAACGAGGTGCCTGATGCCATTACAAACGTTGTGTCATCTGCTTGTATAATATCGCGGATACATACATCCTGCACTATGGGGGTGCTTTTGTTCAGTTTGCGTGTAGCTTTTGTGGTTGTATCATAGCAGGTTACTCCGTTGTTGTGGCTGCAAATCCATAAGTAGTTATTATATATATGTATATTGCAAATATCTTCTGCATTAGTAATTCCTAGTTCGGCGCAGTCCAAAGATTCACTTTTCTTTTCTGTCAGATTATAGAGTATAAGTTTGTTTTCGCGGGTAAGTATATAGAGGTTATTGTCGCAACCATAGAATTTGAATGGAATCCCCTTTATATTCGGCAGTAGATTAGGTGTAATGCTTATTTCGTCTGTCTCATATTTGGTTTTCAATTCTGCCACTCCTTGTGAGGTGATGGCATATATTTTGTCTTTTGTCACACATAAGTCCAAAATGTCTGTCAACACTTCCGGGGTGGACGATAAAAGTGACATGTAGCATCCTTTCATTTTGTTGAAACACGATAACCTGTTCATATTCGCTATCCGTGACCAAAGCATTTTGTCGGAAGTCTCATAAATGCCGGTAATGGAATATGGCTCTTTGTCTGCCGAATTGTAGTTGTGGAAGTGTATTCCATCGTATCGGCTCAGGCCGACATCTGTTCCCAACCATAAAAATCCGTCTTTGTCCTGATGGATTTCGGTCAAGGTATTATTGCTTAATCCCTCTTGTTTAGTCAATAATTGGATTCCTGTCTGTCGGAAAAAACTTTGTGCCTTGGTTATTTCCATACCCATCAGCAGGACAATTATAAGTAGTCCCGTAACCGGTGTTGTTAATGTTCCGCTTCTTTTCATATTCCCCTTCATTCATTTAAATATAGTGCACTTAACAATGCTATGTATTCATATCATGTTTCTTAGACTATTTTAAGGATAACTGCAAAAATAGGCTTTTATTATGTTATAATCAACGTTTTAGGTTAGAAACTTTTTAAAAAGTCGGATAAGTCAGAGGGTATACATCTGTCTTGATAGGGGGTATATCATTCATTGTTTTATCTATTTGCTGTTAATCAATATATTATGATTGAATGAAATACCATTGAAGTGCCATACGTTAAATAATAATTCAAAAGAAAGGAAGTGAAGAACCCATGTACACCTATTACATACACAGCTTCTTCCTTCCCTTCATAAAGCTTAATATCACCTCACAATCTTTTCAGCCCTGATTGATTTATAGAATCTGATACCTATAGTTTATAAGTGAATGAAGCGTCATGGCTTTTCGGGTTATAAGTGCCCCGGATGCTGACAGGAATCTGCATATATTTGATTCCGTTGTCTGCCACCTTCATATAAATATAGCTTTCCGATTGGAATATGAAGTTGCCTTCACTGTTGTCGCTGGCCAAACTGAATCCTTTCACATACCATTTCATGAGTGAAGAACTGCATTCAGCATTATATCCGTTGTAATATAAGTCACCGTCGGCATAGCCGGTAAGGTTGAGCTGAATTGTAAAGGTGTACTTACCATTGATTGTCTGGCTGGTAATCACTTTCAGTAAAGTCTGATTGCCTTTATCGGCAGCCAATATATTATGTTCTTCTTTCGCATTGGTATGTTTGCGAAGGTTCGATAAGATTTCATCTGCCTCCTTTAAACTGATAGCAGGTAAATCGTTTAGATTTAAATTGTCAGAATTGTTTTCCTCGTATGTAACACTTCTGGCGCCATACGTTCTTTCCAAAAAATACGTTGAACTTGAGTTGTCAACGGGGTCACTACTTTCTGCTGTGCAGGATGCCAAACTCATCATGATGAGTGTAGCAATCAATAAATGAATTGCCTTCATAGAACTATTTTTTATTATTTTTTTATACGTTTGAATGATTGACCCATTATCATTCGCCTCAAAAGTAGGTATTATTTTCAAATAAACAAATTATTTCAAAGATTTTTTGAAGAAAATACCCTCTTCCTGTGAATAAAATGCCTCTGATTGAATGGAACGGGGGTGTTTTGAGTGTGAAACGGTGGGTTATTCATAATGAATGAAACACAGGTGGGTAATGAAGAAAACGCCATCGGTGTTTCTTTCGTCCCAATAAATAATTCTTCGTGAACAATTCCCCGATACTTTATTCCGATGAGGGGTAAATTGATTTTCGGATTACCTTGCATTTTGCTGAAACTACCTCTTAATAAAGACTGATTCGCCAACTTCCTGTTAAAAAAATAGAGTTTATCTTTGCAACAGTAGAAAACAACTTTAGGTGAAATGAATATGGTAATAAGAAGAACTTTATTTGTATTGATGTGTCTGTTGGCTTCTTCCTTATATATGTATGGACAGATAGCCGTTAAGACCAATGTGGCGATGGATGCAGTTGCTATACCGAATTTGGGGGTAGAAGTAGGTTTGAGCAAGAAGCTGACTCTGGATGTGCCCATGTACTACAATCCATGGAAATATAGTGATAGCAAAATGCTGAAACTGGCAATGCTTCAACCCGAACTCCGCTATTGGCTTTGTGATAAATTCAACGGTCACTTCTTTGGCGTTCATTTGATGGGAGGTGCTTATCATACCACCGGCATCGATTTGCCTTTTTCACCTTTTGATGATTTAAAAGACTTTCGCTATAAGGGTCAGTTCTATGGCGGCGGTATCAGTTACGGTTACCAGTTTGTGTTGGGACGTCATTGGAATCTGGGAGCAACCATCGGCATCGGTTATGCTTATGTGCGCTATAAGAAATATGAGTGTGAAGAATGCGGTGACATGGTAGAGAAATCCCATAAGAATTATTTCGGCCCTACCAAGGCTGCCCTCAACCTTATTTATATATTCTAAAAACAAACGGATTATGAAACTGATACGCTATATCCTTTTAACATTGTTGCTGCCGGTATTTCCGGCAGGTGCGCAGAATCTGTGCGGCAGCCGGGTTCAGGTTGCAAATCCTTCTATCCTGATAGGTGACAACGGCCGGGTGATGATAGGAATGGATGTTACCTTTCCGGCCGATATGCAACTCTCTTCCAACCGTGTGGCTACACTTACTCCGGTGTTGAAGACTCGGGACAACAGTTATAACAAGGTGCTGCCTGCCATCCGGGTATATGGTCGCACGCGTAGTATTGTGCAGCAGCGTGAGCATAAAACTCCTGTGGATGCCTTCTCGGTGTTGCGCCGCAAGAACGGAACATCACAGACGGTGAATTACTCGGCGCGTATTCCTTACGAAAAATGGATGAACGGTGCAGAGCTTGAACTGCTTGCCGATGTGCGTGGTTGTGCCGACTGCCAAAAAGAAGAAAGCAATGCTTTCATTATCCGTGCCGATTTGGAACGTTACATCATGCAGCCGACTGTTGCTTTTGTTTCTCCGGCTGTCGAAGCTGTCAAGAACCGTGCCGAAGAAGGTCGTGCCTATCTTGACTTCCCGGTGAACCAGACAAAGATTTATCCCGAATACCGCCGCAATCCTTCCGAACTCGAAAAGATTAAGGCAACGGTAGATGTGGTGAAGAACGATGCCAATACGCAGATTACCGAGATAGACATCACCGGCTATGCATCTCCCGAAGGTCGTTACGCCTCCAACGCTCGTTTGGCTCAAGGCCGTGCTGAAGCATTGAAAAAATATGTGATGGACTCTTACGGTTTCAAGTCAGACCTGTTCCGGGTGAATTCTGTAGCCGAAGACTGGGACGGTCTGCGTGACTATGTGGCAAAGAGCAATTTGCCGCGCAAAGACGAAATACTGTTCATAATAGATAAGGATGAAAATGATTTGGATCTCAAGGAAGGACGCATCAAGGCGCTGGATGGTGGCAAGATTTATGCTTCACTGTTGCAGGACTGCTATCCGGGCTTGCGTCATTCGGACTACACGGTGCGCTATGTGGTGCGCGGATTCAATGTAGAAGAAGCGAAACAAATCATAAAGACACGTCCTCAGCAGTTGAGCTTGCAGGAAATGTATCTGGTGGCTCAGACTTATGCCAAAGGCAGTAAGGAATTCAACGAAGTGTTCGATGTGGCAGTGCGCATGTTCCCTGATGACCCAACAGCGAATATAAACGCTGCCGCCATCGAACTCCAACGAGGTGACTTGCAACAGGCAGCCCGTTATCTGGATAAGGCTGATGCACAAGCGAGTGCAACGCTGAACAACAGAGGCGTGCTGAATCTGTTGCAGGGAGACCTCGACCAAGCTGAAATTAATTTCAAGAAGGCACAGAGCCTGGGTTCTGCCGAAGCCGGTGCCAACCTGAAAGAAGTCTCTAAAAAAAGAAAAGATAATGCTATATTTGGAAACAGATGAACAACAAGTGAACAAACAGTACAATAAAAGATGTTAGAAGAAACTTGCTCTTTGTGAAAAGCGTAAGGTAAAATCCGGGACAGCAGAGGTTGTACCGGATTTTGAATTTTATAAGAAACAGAAGCAGCCCTGCTTATTCTGATATTGAGACAAAACTTGCAGACTCATCCCCGTGTCAGAGCCCTCTTTTTACACGTACGTCTGCATGAGGATATACATACGTAAGCGTGAGGCTATGCGGACGTACGTACAGACCTACGCATACGTACGTACAGGCTTACGCGTACTAACGTGAAATGATGCACTTCCCAAAAGACAAGGACGTTTTTTTAAAAGACCAAGAGCTTTTTAAAAAAGACCTTAGTCTTTTTTACCTCTGCCCGGACTTTGTGCACCGTTACATTCCATGAAGGTACACATGTACACTTTTTGAGGGAAAACGCTTAAAATGTCCTATTTTACATCACCCCGGGAAACTCATAAAATGAAAGGAATGTAGTTGACAATTAGTATATTATACGGAGGCGTATTTCAAAATGTGGTGAGAGTATGAGAGCATAGGTGAGAGCAAATGTTTTTACTATCACCATATAACACATTTATAATTAACTTGTTACGCGTAAGGTGAGAGTATGAGAGATAAACGGCTCAAACTATCCGGAGAGAAAGGCTGATGCGTACAGCTTTTCGCTTAATATGTATTTATTCTTAAAAAAACAAGGCTTTTCAGGGTTCCTTTTCTATATAAATTGCTATCTTTGTATGTTGTAGAAACACATTAAAACATAATGGGAAAGTTTATCAATCCGTTCACCGATTACGGCTTCAAGAAAATATTCGGCCAGGAAGTATCCAAGGAGTTGCTAATCGAGTTCTTAAATGATTTGTTGGAGGGCGAACGGGTGATAACCGACCTTACCTTTCTGAATAATGAGCAGTTGCCTGAGTATCCGGGAGACCGTATTGCTATTTACGACATTTACTGCACTACGGACACTGGTGAGAAAATAATTGTGGAGATGCAAAACCGCTCCCAGGTTTATTTCAAGGAACGTGCTCTGTATTACCTTTCTCATGCCATTGTTCGTCAGGGTGTGAAGGGAGAGAGTTGGAAGTTCGATATAAAAGCGGTGTATGGAGTATTTTTCATTAATTTTCTCTTGGATGAGAACCAGAAGTTGCGCACCGATGTTATATTGACAGACCGTGAGACCGGAAAATTGTTTTCGGATAAACTGAGGCAAATCTTTATCGCATTGCCCCTGTTTAATAAGACAGAAACAGAGTGCGAAACAGATTTTGAACGTTGGATATTTGTATTAAATAACATGGAAACATTAAATCGTATGCCTTTTAAAGCTCAGAAAGCCGTATTTGAGAAGTTGGAAGAGATTGTTGATGTTCATTCTCTCTCGGAGGAAGACCGTGTGCGCTATGAAAATAGTGTGAATGCTTATCGTGACTATTTGGCTACCATCGACTATGCAGCAAAGAAGGGTGTTGAAGAAGGGTGTTGAAGAAGGGTTTGAGAAAGGACGTCGAGAAGAAAAATTTGAAATGGCTCGCAACCTGAAAGCCATGGGAATGACTTCAGAACAAATAATGAAGGTCACCGGCCTTTCTCTTGCTGAGATTGAATCTCTCTTATAGGAAGGAATACATAAAGAATATATTTTCACTAAAGAGGCACTTCACTTGAGACAGCCTCTTTTTTTTGTCTTCTCCCTCTCCCGACCCTGATACTTTTCGCTTAGGGCATCGGTAAATCCTGCTCCGGGTGCTGAACGTTTTACCTGGTGGTAGGTAATTCCCTAAATAATTTAACAATTGAAAAAAGACGACTCGGCAAACTTTCTTTCCATAGAAAATAATTAGAAAAAAGATAGTGGGTATTTTGTGCATCGCAATGTGCATATCATTCAAAATTGAATTAAATGCCCTTGAAATCACACTTTAAATGCATTTTTCCGAATTTGCCAATCTATTTTGCCGAAAACACCAATTAAGACTAACTTTAAAATGCCCTTATCTTTGTAATATCGAAAATCGAGGAATGAAATTTACAAAATAATAATTTATGGATTTAAAAATTAGAGTTATGAAGATTAAGGGTTTATTATTCGGACTGTTTGCATGCGCTGCATTAGCTGCATGTACAAACGATGATATTGTGGAGAACAATGGTAAGGGCGAACAGGAAAAAGTGAAGGCTAATTTGACATTGGTAATTGGTGCTGCTACTAATTCATCACGTGCGGCAGATAATGAAACAGGTGATACAACAGATCCCGGTACAGGTGTTGAATCCGGTGTAACTGATGCTGTGGTGCTGCTGCACAAAGAGGATAAGGAGTTTGCTTTCTTTTTGACTAGTGAGCAATTGAATCAACAAGGAAGTGGTTCAAGTATTACTTATGAGCCTCAACTGACAGTTGCTGAATCAGGCAATTATGGTGTTATTGTGATTTTGAACCCATGTCAGGATATCAAGAATGCAATAAATGCGTTTATTAGCAATAGTGTTCTTCCTACAGGCAAAAACAATATGTATGACTATATTACTAGCTATGAAGTAAAAGCCACTACCGGTGATAATCCTACTTCTGCTATTGCCACCGACAATAATTTTATGATGGTTAATAAAGTAGCGGTTGCAGCGAATGTAGTTTCAAATCAAGCAGGTACCCCCTCCACTACTTCTGTTGATGTAGAGCGTGTTGTTTCCAAGATTACTTATATGCCTACTCAAACCAACAATTTGTATAAGGTGGAAGATACAACTGTTAAATATACAGTTACGACAACTGATGGTTGGCGTGTTGAAAATAACATTGCTACCTATATGACCGGTATGGCTTGTGGTACATTGGAAGGATCTGATATCTATGAACATAAAGGTGTTTATTATACCTCTACAGACACACAACATCCTGCTGCAAATGATAATCCGGCTGCTACGCTGTTTGAGAGAACATCTGTTGCTAATCCAAAAGCTATCAAATGGACAACAACAAGCGACAATACTATTAGAAATTGGCATGTTAAGTTGGATAAAGTTGCATTGGTCAATCTTTCTAACTCCGTATATGCAGTGAGACATCGTGCTACTACAGAAACTTGGAATACTCCCACTTTCTTTGGAACTTTAAGTTCTACGGAATATTTGATGGACCCGAATACAGCTGTAAAAAATAGTGGTGGAACAAACTATGCTGATTATTTCTATAATGTAGCAAGTACTGTGAAACAAGTGCAGGTAACTAATATGAGTGATCAAGAAACTGATGATTTTAAATCATACTTTAAGGACCTGCCTACCGTAGCAGATGAAAATAATGTAGGAACCACTTTGGCTTACTGTTTTGAGAATATCGTAAAGAAGGCGAACCAGAATGGAAATTATGTAACAGGTGTGATCTTCCGCGGTCAGATTTGCAATGTAGACGGTAGTTCTTACAATAATAACGTATATAAATATAAAGGAAAATTTTATTTGAGCCTTGCGGAAGCAGCTGCTAATAATGGTAAATCTGTAACTGAAGTTGAGGCAGACACAGATAACTTGACTATCTACGAAAGCGGACATTGTTACTATTGTTCTAAAGATATTTTCCATCATGAAGGAAGCGAAACTATGGAGAGAGTCATTATGCGTAACAATGCTTATGTGCTGAAAGTAACAGGTTTCGCTTCGATTGGTAGTGCAGAAATCGTATTCCCGACAGGTGAGGACCAAGGTGAAGATACAGACAAGAACTTCTACCTGAAGTTAACCTCAACAATTCTTCCTTGGCAAGTACGTTTCAACAACATCGAATTCTAATCCGAACATAAACTCTCTAAATAAAGGTGGAGGAGCCTGCCTCCTCCACTTCTTTTTCAGAAATCACTTTTCTAACATTCCATTAAAACAAAAAAAGCATGAAAACAGTAAAAACATTCGCCCGACAATTCTCTTTTGGCCTGATGATGGCCGTGACATTGGGAAGTGCCGTTGTGTCGTGCGACAGCATACTCGATGAAGATGATGTAGATTGCTCTGTAGAGTATAGAGTGAAATTCAAATATGACTATAACATGAAGTATGCCGATGCTTTTTCTCGCGAAGTAAGCAGTGTAGCTCTTTATGCTTTTGATGACAACGGCAAACTTGTTTATCAGAAAACAGAGGCGGGGGATGTCTTGGCAGCCGATGGCTACTCGATGGCGGTCGATATGGAGCCGGGCGATTACCACCTCATTACATGGGCAGGTTTGAGCGACGAGGCTTCATTCTCTGTTCCTTTGATTACGCAGGGAGTGTCTTCACTCGAAGAACTTCAATGTAAAATGGACCGCATCTACTCTCGCGCAGCCGACGGAAGCGCTGTGGTGAGCAGTAAACTTTCTTCGCTGTGGCACGGCGAAGTGACCAAGCAGTCGTTCACTCGTGCGGCAACTCAACAAGTGGTGACTGTGCCTTTGGTGAAAAACACCAATACCATCCGCGTTATCCTCCAGCAAATGGACGGCGTAACGGTAGATGTAGATAAATTTGAATTTACGATTACGGACGATAACGGTTTGATGAACTACAATAACAAACTGATTTCGGACGAAACTCTGACATATTATCCTTACTATCGTGCACAGGGCGGTACGGTGGCAGGCAAGTCGGCACGCGCCGAAGGTGACGCTGCGGTTGCCGAAGACGACAACATCAGCGTGGCGATAGCCCAAATCACAGTAGGCCGATTGGTGGAAGAAAACAATCCTAAGCTGACTATTACCAACACCGAAACGGGTGAAACGGTTCTCTCCATCCCCTTGGTGAAATACCTGTTGCTCACCGAAGCCGAAGGTCATGACATGACCAATCAGGAGTATCTCGACCGCCAGGACGAGTACAACATGACTTTCTTCTTGGACGAAAGCATGAAATGGATCAATACCCGCATCATTATCAATGACTGGGTGGTTCGTTTCAATGATATGAATATGTAATGTGCAACGCATAACAAAAAACAACGAATTATGAAGAAATGGTACTCATATATAATATTAGCCCTCGTTTGTATCGGGTTTGCTTCGTGTCAGGATAGCGACACGGTGCCCCAACTGCAAACAGACGGTCGGGTGAGCGTGCACTTGCAGATTGCATTGCCGGGGGGAGATTCGGCACAACGAGGGGCAACGGCACGAAGCTTTGAGGATAGCGGTACGGATGATACAACTTCGGATCAAAAAGCATTGAGTGATGATGATGTATTCGTTTTGGTGTTTCAGAACGGGTTGTTGATAGACCAAGTGAAAGGATTGAGGTTTGATGCAGTCACCGACGATACAAATCCTTCCAACAGAACGTTGACCGGTACATTTGTTCAGCCTGAGACTGATGGAAGTCTGGAATTGGTGGTTCTTACCAACTTGGTTCAGAATAATTTGGTTGATGTTGCTAGTTCGACATTATCAGGCATTCAGGCGTTTTTTGATGGAAAGAAAGGCTCCTCGCCTACAGCAATTTATGAAAGTCTGATTTATCAATATGGTTCTTCTGAGTGGAATATACAGAGCCGTCGTATCCCGATGTGGGGAACTACGGGAACTTTTTCATTAGACAGAGCCAATGAGTTAAAGAAGAGTTGTAACTTGCACCGTGCGGTGGCAAAGTTGGGATTCTTGATTAATGCTACTAATGCAGGGAGTGAAGGACAAGGAATTGACGGTTTCACGATTACAGGCATTCGCATTAGCGGAGTAATGGATGGAGGATATTGTGCTTCATTGAATACACTCGGTCCGAGTGCTTCGTATTATGCAAGTCCTTCGGTTCCTACTACTGCTCAAGCCTTAGCAGGCGACCTAAACTATACAGGCCTTAATGTGACGACGAATTATAAAGACCGGATTTATTTGCCTGAGCAAGTTATTGGAGATAGTCCTCTTACGATAGCAGTGAGCTATACTTATAAGGGTAAAGATAAAACGAAGGAAATTGCTTTTGATGAAAATGTGATTCGTAACCATTCATACCTTTATAATATCACCTCGGTGACACCGGATGATTTTGACGTCACCATATCGTATGCTGTTGAGGAATGGAAATCTGAAACAATTAATGTTCCGACATTTAAATAATTAAAAGAGACTGGATTATGAAAAGATATAAATCATTATTATCGCTGAAATGGGTAGCAGCTTTGCTGTTAGTTGTTGGCTTTGTCTCTTGTGCCGATGAAGAGATTATATCTGGGAAAACAGATGTAATAGAAGGAATTGAAACAGAAATTAATCTTGCTTTTACTTCTGCCACTCCTTCGGTACAGACGAGAGGAGCGCTAGACGTGAAACAAGAATATAAGGTTTATAATTTGTATGTCTTTGTGTTCGATAAAACAGGTAAAAAGGAATATGGACATCTGTTTGAGTTAAATGCAACTAATTCTGATGATAAATTCTTTGATGTGCATGAAAAGGAGAATAGTGAGGATGCCGCTACTACTTCGGGAAAAATAAAGATGAAGATCTCTTCGGGTGAAAAGCGTATATATGCTGTGGCTAATGTACCTGCCGGAGACTCTCATGCATCATTACTGAATGATTTAGAAGAGATTGATGATATTGAGGGCTTAAAAAATAATGTGGTTATCTCTACGAAGACAGTCGATCGTCCCAATGATAGGTTGGTGATGAGTGGATGGCTGAAAAATAACTCACAATCGGGCACTGACCCTGAAGGATATTGTGTCATTAGTCCATCGGGAGAAAATAATATTTCAACAATCAAGTTGGTACGGGTGGATGCCCGTGTTACGTTTAATATATCTTTAGATAAACAGAGTGACCGTACTAATATTATTGAGAAATCATTTACTCCTTTAAAGTTTATAGTGAAGAATGTACCGACCAAAGCTTATTTATATGGTAAAGCGGACAACGAATTGGTTTCGGGTTGCGAATATTTCTCATCTAATAATGGGGAGTTTGCTAATTTTGAGACAAAAGATGAAAATGGAGTTTCTTCTTTCACCTTCTATATGATGGAAAACAAACAAAGCACAATTGGGCTTAATGATTATAACCAGCGTGAAAAAGAGAAGAAAAATCCATTGAATTACGAATATGAGTACGCTCCCGCTACTGCCACTTTGGTAGAAATGACAGGTAGCTATTATGAAAAATATACAGATAGAGACGGTTCTATTAAAGAAAGGCATGCCGATGTGAAGTATACTGTGCACTTGGGCTATGTAGGTGGAGATGCCAATGACTTTAGATGCCAGCGCAATACTACATATATTTATAATGTTTATGTTCAAACTGTGGATAAAATACGTTTGGAAGTAACTTCTTATAATGATGGAGGTAAAACCGTGGAAGAGCAACCGGGGGCAGAGGGTGATATAATTGAAACGGATAAGTATTATCAGTTTGATTCACACTTTGACCATACTATGGTTGTTTTTAAAAAGTCTGATATTGAGGGTAGGGCAGGCTTTAGAGTAAAGACTCCTTTTGATGACGGGTATTATTTTATAGCAGATGAGTTCGGAACGGTGCCTGAAAATGCTCGACCTGTGAAAGAGGCTAAAGACTATAAATGGGTAACATTCATTCGTCATGAAAAGAGAAGGAGTGATAGGAAATACTATTATAATACGAGTAATTATGTTAACTATGTGCCTTCTAAGGCTATCACGATAGATGGGCTGTTAGAAGAGTTGCATACTACTGATGAAACGGTAGAAAGTAGTAGTGTATATGACGCGAACGGGCAAGCTGTTTATACAATGTATATTGATGAATTCTATTATCCATGTGACCCGAGAAACGGGTATTATGGGGAGCGTGATAGGAATGGAAATTTGACCGTTCAGGCTAAAGCGAAAGAGGGAACAGACTTTTGGAAACAATTTGTAAATCAACCTAATAGAGAAGTGCATATATTGTGCAATACTCAGTTCAGCGAAGACAGAGAAAGTAGTCTGACTACATCTGCCGTCATGGTAAGCCAACGCTCAATAAAAACATTCTATAATGAAAAGGCAGGGAGTGATTTGAAGACGGCATGGGGATTGGAGACTGTGAATGAAACAGGAAGACTTGACAAACCGAATGAAAATCCTTGGAATACATCCAATTCGGCCAAAAACGGACTTTGGAACTTCTTTAGCCAAAGTAATAATTTTAGTTCGAATAGTTGGAGTACTTATATTTCTTCTTCTGTTAAAGAGGATAAGAATGGTATTCATGATTACATGAGTACTTCGTTAAATAAAAAAGATAAGTTGCTGTATGCTTGTCTACAGCGTAATAGGGATGATAATGGCAATGGTAGGATTGATGCGGATGAGGTAAAATGGTATCCGGCGGCTATTGACCAATATACCGATATTTGGGTAGGTAGGGCAGCATTGCCTATTGAAACTTATTTGTATTCGAATGAGATACCGACTTCTCAAGGATACCGGCGTTATCTGAGTAGTGATGGAAAGGAACTTTATGCAGAGGAGGGAGCTTCTATCGGTAGTTTTGGATTTGTTTATGCAAACTCAATTTGGTCAACAAGTGATAAAATTGAGAAGAAGTATGATTATCGTTGTTTGCGTAATTTGGGAAGAAAAACTAATAAGCCTGGTTCTGCAGATGATAAGCCTCAGCATTATGTAACACAGAAGGGAAATACGTTAACTCTTACTTATATGAAGTCTGAATCATTAAGAAGCGGTGATAATTATATGAAAGGCGAAATTACCTCTCATGACGAGAGTTCTAATTTGAACCGCCCTTATACGGCTTTTGAATTTAAAACAGATCTTGTATATAAAGATAGGAGTGAAAAATGGTCATGGAAGGAGATAAATACTTTGATTGATAATAATCCTACAGATTCGCCTTGTGCAAAATTTAATAAAGGCTTAGGTGCGGATGAACCTAAATGGCGTTTGCCTAATCAACGTGAGTTATCGTTGATGACCAGTAACTATGGTAGCTGGTCCGGTCAATCTTATGTACAATCAAGAACAGGGTCTAGTCTTCCTGTAAAAAGGAAGGATAATAACGGATACAGTGGAGGATATGCAAACAATAAACCTTTTGTAACATTGGCTACTAATAATTTTACGGGTCCTGTACGCTGTGTGCGTGATGTGAAATAATGTTTCGCTTAAAAAAATGATACTATGGATATGTTTGAAATCATGGATAGAGAATCATCAAGTCGCTCGGAAGTGTACTTGTATGAAGAGAATGGAAAATGGTATGCATACGACCGTTCGGCAAGCCTGCTCAAGAAGTTGGCTGCCGGGACTGTCAAGCTCAGGAACCATGTATGCTCCTTCTATGGTGTTATGCTGGAGAAAGTGGAGGTAGACCTTAATCTGCTGCTTAGCAAGAGTTGGTTTGTTGCTCTATGCTCTGATTCGGAAATGCTGTTACTTAAAAACGATTAAAAAGGGAATTGCTTATGTGTGAGGTCGTAAAAGTATTGGAAAGAGAGTTGGAAAACTCCGGTTTGATATATGTTTATCAGGAAGGAGGGGAAGGGAAATGGTATGTTTACGAGCGGTCTGCATATTTCCTCAGCCGGATGATGGAAGGAGTTGTATTGGAACGATATGTCATGGATAATACTTTATGGCTTGTTCGTGCGGAAGTGGATGTTGACTGCATACCTCATGATACGATTCTCAGTTACAGCAATAAAGAGTATGTGCTGAAGTATACACCTCAAAACGGGTTTCAGGAATGGCTATCGGAAATTGAAGGAGTGATGATGCCTCACTAAATTTAGTTAGGATAAATAGAATCAGGTTTGCAGGTGTTATAAAATAGTATGAATATTGTATTTAACAAATCAATAATGGAGATATATCGATTTGCATTCATAATCTTGTTGTCGTCTCTTCTTGTTTCATGTGGAGAGAAGAAGCAGGAAACCGGAAATGCTGATAAAGCCGCTGAAAAGAAAACTCCGGCTTTTACATTACCCGAAGTACCTGTTATGTTACAATCTGTCGAAGACAGACTGCATTTTGTGGTAAACCACTATTGGGATAAATTTGATTTTAAAGATACAGCCTATATTCATGCGCCCGACATTACGGAGCAAGCAATGGCAAATTATATTGATTTGCTGACACGTGTGCCGCAAGTTATGGCGGATTCTTGCGTAACCCGCACTTTGGAGAACGTATCTTTAGAACCAAAGATGCTGAATTATTTTGTTGAAACACTGCGTAAGTATCTTTTCGACCCTAATTCTCCCATGAGGAATGAAGAGATATTTGAACCGGTGTGCCGTTTTGTTGCTTCTTATGCATCGGCAGATGAGGCGGCACAGAGCCGTGCACGGTATGACTTGAAACTGATTGACATGAATCGGGTGGGCAGTGTGGCTGCTGATTTTGTTTATACATTGGCTTCGGGAGCCCAACGGCGTATGCATGATTTACGCAGTCCCTATACTTTGCTGTTGTTCTATAACCCTGATTGCCATGGGTGTGCAGAGGTATTGGCGCATATGAAATCGTCTCCTGTACTTACTGATGCGGGTATTATGAAGCAAGTCAGTATTCTGGCTTTCTATCCTGATGAAGAGTATGAGGTGTGGAAGAATCATCGGGACGTGATTCCCTCCGGGTGGATAAATGGTTATGATAAGGAGCTGACTGTTTTGGACAGGGAACTGTATGACCTGAAAGCTATGCCAACCCTTTATCTGCTTGATAAAGATAAAAAGGTATTGCTGAAGGATGCGCCGGTGGAACAAGTGGAGCAATATTTGGCCCACTTGTTCGGCAGGTAATTATTCCGATTTTTCCATCAGCATTTTATTGCAGAAAGTGGATGGAGTGGTACCATAGAAATCAACAAAATGTTTTCGGAAAGTGGCAAGGTCATTGTAACCCACCATTTCAGCTATATCTTGAACTGTGTAGCGTCGGCTGCGCAACAGTTCGGCTGCACGTTTCAGACGTACGCCCCGGATAAATTCGCTGATGGTGAAATTAGTGAGTGTCTTTACCCGGCGGTAGAGGGTGGGCTGACTGATGACCATAATGTCTGCCAGCTTTTTCACGTTGAAATCGGGGTTTTTCATGTTTTCATTGATAATTCTCACGATTTCTATGATGAACGGATCTTCGGGAAAATGAAGTCCTGCTTCTCCTGTTTTTTCTTCCGGTGATGCTTCCGGCTCGGAGGTGGGAGTGAGAAGTCGGGTATATATTTCTTTTAATTCTTCGCGGCTTTTGATGAGGCGCTTTACTTTAGTGCGCAGGATGTTGGGGTTGAAAGGTTTCTGGATATAATCATCGGCCCCCAGTTCAATGCCTTTCATTATATCTGTTTCTGAGGTGAGGGCAGTCAGCAGAATGACGGGGATGTGGCAGGTGGTGAGGTTTTCTTTTATCAATTGGCAGCATTTGAAACTGTCCATTACCGGCATGATGATATCGGTAATAATTAAGTCGGGTACTCCTTCACATGCTTTTTTAAAACCCTCTTCACCATTTTCGGCCATTAGTAGGTTGTATTCGTTGCTGAATATCAGCTTCAGGTAAAGGCGTATCTCCAGATGGTCTTCTATAATTAATAAGGTATGTTGCTTCTTTGTTTTGGCTGCGGAAGCCGGAACTTGAGGTAAATCTGCGGTCTCGCTCCCCGGAGGTATATCGGAAATCGTTAATGTTGCCAGGTGGGAAGGGCGCTTCTGTTCTTGAAAAACTGTACGCAAAATGGTAAGGTCGATATGGAGTCGTCTGAAAATAAAATAGATAGTAAGCAGTACTACGATAAGGAATACTGCTAATATACCGCACAGAATAGCCCAAGTGTTGGGATTCCATGCACTGTTTGTTACAAAATAGATGAAAGTCATGCCCCTATAAGTCGAATTTTGTTTTGACCGGAGCAAAGATACGGTTTTTCTTATAGAGAAAGGAATAGTTTTGGAAAAAAGTGAACCATCCGGAGAATCGCTTATTCTTCCAGATGGTTCTATAATAAAAAATGATATGAAGGGGCTTTGTTTATCTAAAAGAAATACTTCGTTTATTTCTTCGTTGCAAAGGTAGGAATAAAAAATAGAAAAACAAATTTTTTAGAGAAAAAATGAACGATATACCGATATTTTTGATTGAAATGCCAATATTATTGATGAAAATACCACTGTAATCATGCTAAAACAACAAAAACAGGCAGAGACAAAACGACATTGAACTCTTATGTCTATACATTAAATTAAAAAATAAATTGCTTTAATTCATTGTGGTATAAAAGATAATGTCTATCTTTGCACCCGCGAAACGAATAAATTATATATCAACAAATCTAAAAATTATGTATTTAGACGCAGCTAAAAAACAAGAAATCTTTGAAAAGTACGGAAAGTCTAACACTGATACTGGCTCAGCAGAAGCGCAGATTGCTTTGTTTTCATACCGTATTTCTCACCTGACTGAGCACCTGAAGCTCAACAGAAAAGATTATAGCACTGAAAGAGCTTTGACAACTTTGGTAGGTAAGCGCCGTGCGTTGCTGAACTACTTGAAGGATCGCGATATCGAAAGATACCGTGCTATCATTAAAGCACTCGGATTGCGTAAGTAATCCATTCTTTAGGAAAGGACTTAAGAAAAGCCGCTTCTCTTTTCAGAGTAGCGGCTTTTTTTATGAGGCTATTTTACTTAGAACAGGTCGTACTCAATGGCGTCCTTGGTTATCTTTTCATTGGCTTCTATGCGTATGTAACGCGCTTTTGCCGGCTTCTTGAAGTAGTGATAACGGCAAGTGGGGTCATTCTTCAGATTTCCGAATTCAAATGTTTCTGCAAGAATCCAGTCTTTTCCATTCTCACTGAACTTGACGCTTCCTTTGACACTCATCGGCATTGCATCATTTATCTGTGGAGTATACATCAGTCCGGATATGGAATAAGGACGGTCTGCCTGCAGAGTCACCACAGTAGGTCTTTCCTGTTTGATCTTCCATTCCTTTTTAAGGTATCCCAATTGCTGCTGACACACTTCTCCCTTTTCGTTGTTCAGCAGTGCAACAGCTTTCACCATTCCGCTTTCCAAAGCAAACGGTTGGGTGTATTCTTTTGATTCTGCTGTAGGAGTACTTCCGTCTGTAGTATAATGAATCTTGAATCCGGCGTTCAAATTTCGGGCAATGTCCTGTGTATATGTTTTCCATCCGAATTTTTGTTGCATGGTGCTGATGGTTACGTTACCTTCTGTATTTCGTTTTACCTCCAGGCGGGGCGGACGGGCTGCATAGTGATAGGCTGCTACTTGGCAAATGGCCGGCTTCATGCGAGATTCCAAAATGCGCAGTCTGAATTTATTGCTGGTTACATCGGGGAAACGGAGGATGCGTTTGTAGCCGATGTTGGTGCCGGTTGCCACTTCTTGCCAGGCATTGTCTATCCATGCGTCCAGGGCATGCTTTTCTACTCGTTCACTGCTCACGGTGATGGCTTCCTGAATAAGGAAACGGTTGATAGTGACAGGATCGGGGGTCTCAATAACAATTTCTTTCTTGTCCGGGCCGACTACGATATAGGTGTCTGTATTGTTGTCCAGCAGTTCTTCCGGCCCCTCGGCTCCTTGCAGGTAATCGGTAGTATAGGTTTGGTTGATCCGTTTTCCTACTTCTTTCAGCACACTGACATCTTGTGCCGAGAAGCGTCCTTCACGGTTGGGAGGAATATTGAGCAGAAAAGTGGAATTGCCTCCTACTGCACGTTCGTATATGTCGAATACATCATCGACAGAGCGGACACGCTGACGGTCATCATCGCGGTAGAACCAGCCTTCACGGATGGAGGTGTTGGTTTCGGCTTGCTGGTAGTGCAGATACTTGGCCTTGCAGAGTTGTGTGCGGCTGCCTAAATCTTCGTCAGTCATATCCGGGAAATGAGAAGTGGTGTCGGGATTTTCCGGATAGGGGATGACATTCCATTCGGTATCGCGGGTTTTTCCCGATTCGTTTCCGCACCAGCGGATGTCCTCGCGACCGAAAATGACCGCTTGAGGGGCCAGTTTGTGAATCAGTTCTTTCCAGGCAGAGTAGTTATATTTCTGTCCGCCTTTGCGCTTGGGATGTGCACCGTCAAACCATACTTCGTGAATGGGACCATACTCGGTGAGCAGCTCGAACAGTTGGTTCATGAAATATTCATTATAGTCATCAAGCATGAACCGGAAAGTGGTTTTGTTGGCGAACGGACGTCCGGGTACTTCCCGAGGAATGGTGCGCTCGGTGTATGGACTCAGGTTGCCATAGAGACCTTGAGGATGTTCTATCTGGTATAAATCGGCAGGAGAAAGGTATACGCCTAATTTTAATCCGTATTTTTGGCAGGATGCGGAGAGGTCTTTCAGTATATCCCCCTTGCCTTCGCGGAAATCTGTGGACATGATACCGTGACGGGTATAGCGGCTTTGCCATAATACGAATCCGTCATGGTGCTTAGCTGTGAATATGACCATTTTCATGCCTGCCGCTTTCATGGCTTCGCACCATTGGTCGGTATCCAGTTGTTTCAAATCAAAGACGCGGGGATCTTCCATGCCGTTTCCCCACTCCATGCGGGTAAAGGTATTGGGACCGAAATGGATGAAAGCGATGAATTCATTTTTCAAAGCTTCCATTTGCATCGGGCTGGGAACAATATGTGCGGCTTTCTCCATAATGCTTTCCGGGGTGTCTGTACTTTCTATCGCTATCGTGTTTTGGCACGGCAGGGTCAGATCCGGGCGACTCTTCTCGGCACAGGCTGCAAAGAGCATGCCTACGCCGAAAAGACTGCTGTATAAAAAGGTTCTTTTCATCTTTTGTAAATGATTGATGTTATGGTTCATATTATTTTCGAGTAAAAACATAGACATTGCCGCCGAAATCAGTAGCGACCAAGGCGTTTCCGGATGCAGCTACCGAACCGAATACCGGTGAGCCTGTGGCATGTTTCCAAGTGATTTTTCCGGTTGCTTTATCTACTCCATAGATGGTTCCGTCTGATGCGCCTACTGCTATCATCTTGCCTGCCAGGACAGGGGTGGTCTCTATGGTGCCCGATACGGGGCGGCTGTAGGGCGAGGTATAAATCAGGGCATCTCCTACGGGGCATTTCCATTTTTCTTCCAGTGTCTGGTTGTCCAAAGCTACCAGTCCCTCTTTGGCTGTACCGAAAATAATCTCTTTATCGGTTAGAAGAGGAGTGGAGGTGACATCTACACTATAAGGTAAGGTCTTGCGGACAATGATTCTTCCGGTCCGGGCTTCCATAATAAAGAAGGCTTTATTGGAAATCAAATAGAGCAGTCCGTTGTGAATCGCTGCCGACGCACCCCGGTTGCGCAGTCCGTGGTTGCTTGCACTCCAAAGCTTCTTGCCTGTTTTCAGGTCGTTGGCATACAAGGCACTCCATTGAACAGAACCTATCACGACTCCACTGCCTACAGACAGGGTCGTTGTGGTTCCTTCACGCTGGTTCCAGTCGTTATTTCTCCATATCAGTTTTCCGGTCCGTGCTTCAAAGGCCGACAATGCTTTTCCGGTTCCGGCATACACGATTCCCTTGTCGGTAGCCAGTCCTTCAATCAGTCCGGGCAGGCCGTTTACCGGCAGTTGGGTTTTCCAGCGGAGTGTTCCGCTCTCGCAATCTACGGCATACAGGTTACCCAAAACATCTTGGGCAAATACGATATCATCAGTAATGGCTATTGTATTTTTGATGGGGCTTGCTACCGGATATTTCCATACTATTTTTCCGCTTGCTCCGTCCATGGCATAAATAAAAGCTTTTCCTTTTAAATCTTCATCTATAGAAGCGGTAAAGATTTTGCCGTTATGTATTAACGGAGAGGACATATAGAGGTTGGCGCCTACATTTCTGACCCATGCCAGCGAAAGTGTGCTGTCCAGTTGGGCGGTAGAGATTCCGGTATGGGCGGCATTTCCTGCCAGGTTGTCCCAATTGCCATCCAGTTTTACTGTGGTCTCTCCGGGAAGGTAAACAAAGTTTGTTTCTGTTTTTGTCGTTTCTCCGTTTTTGAATTCTGCCACTACCTGTAAGGTCAGTTTCTTTCCTTTATACTGTTCTTTCAGTGGCATATCGGCACTCCATGTCCAGTCCGATACCTGGGTCAGCGGTTTGTTTTTCAAGATTGTCCTTGTTCCGTCTGTGCAGGTATAGCTGGCTTTGCGTACGGGCGATACCGAGGAGTAAACATTGGCTGTAACAACGCGTGACGCCGACTCTCCGACGGGTGAGGCGATACATAATTTCTTGTCCAGGTAAGTATAGCGTAACTCGCTGGTAAAGTCTCCCTTGCCGTCTACGTGCATGACCCGGTAGGCACTGGTGGAATGGTCAATCCCACCTTTGTCGAGGCTGGAAGTGCAGATGGTATATACGTTGCCCTGTTTCTTTTTGTGGTTGATGTGCCAATGGCCATATATCCAGGCTTTCAGGTTGTATTCGTTCAGGTTGATACTTTCAGTCTTTCCTTTATAAGTGAAGTCGTTTCCGTAAGTCAATATATCATGGTTGAATATATAGATGGGGGTTTCCGGCGAGACATGTGCCAAGTCATTCTTTAACCAACGGCATACATCGTCTTTGGTATATCCCGGGCGGTAATCTCCTCCCGGCATGGGAGTGACGATATAGTGTACACCTGCCACATCGAATGAATAATATACCGGACCATAGTATTTTTCGAAACACTCTTCTCCATATTTCCCTTTTACCAGGTCGTGGTTACCGATGCAATAGAACATGGGTATGTTCATATTTTGGGTATTCATCAGTTCGATATGTTCCTTTAATCCCTTTTCGTAGCAGATGTCGCCGGTATGTATGATAAAAGCCGGTTTTTCATTGGCGGCATATTGGCGGATGTTTTCGGCCCATCTTTCGTTGCCGGTAGTATTGAATATTTCGGTATCCGATACCTGTATAAAACGGTGTGCTCCTTTCTTATCAATGCCTGCCTGATAGGGGATGAGGCCGAAATCGTAATTCCCGGCAGCCGCCGTGATGGGGTGGTAGTGCTTGTCGCCGGCTTTGTATCCGGAGGGGAGGGTGATGAAAACAAACCGCTCACGTTCGTGTCCGGGCAGGGTGTACATACCGTTTGCATCGGTTTTTACCACGTTCAGCCCGTCGGATACTTTGACGTCTTTCAGCACTTTTTCTCCTTTATCGAAACTTCCGTTGTGGTTCTTATCCACAAAAACACGCCCGTGGTGGGCGGCAGCAGCCGGAAGCGAAGCTGCCAATAACATTGAAAATATAAATTCTTTTTTCATACCTTTCTTTCCAGATGATTTCTTATTTATGAGCTTGTTTCCAGCTCTTTTTTAGTTTCTTAGAATCTGATTTTGGCATCCTCAATACTCGAAACCAACGGGAATACACCGATTGAATCGTTCATGTTCAGTTCCTCGGGTGTGGGAGGAAGGAAACCTGCTTTTGTTCCCTTGATATCTGCTTCGTCTTCGGTCAGAGTGACAATGGCATAAAGCGGTTTGTCATAGGTCATGGAATAGTTCAGGATAGGATAACGCTTGTTGATTTCCGCCGGATAACGTTTCTCTGTTTGCGAGGGTTTGTCTATCCATACATACGATGCACTGTTTATCTGCACATAGGTGATACCGTCTATTTTCTTTGTATAGTTGCTGTGATTGTGTCCGCTGAAGGCCAATACCACCTTTTTGAATCCGGCACGCTTGTTTTCTCCGGCAAGGAGTGCATGTACTTCTTTACCGTTGTTCATAAAGGTATCGATACTTTGGTGAGAGAAGATAATACACTTCTTATTGGTCGATTCCAGGTCTTTTTTCAGCCATTCCATTTGCTCCGGGTCTACGAAGGCTCTCATCTTGGGACTCACATAATAGTTGGCTTTGGAATAGTGAGTGTATTTTTTTCCATCATACAAGTTGTTTCCATCCAGCACGATAAAGTGGAAGTCTCCTTTGTCGAATGAGTAATAGCGTCCGGGCATTTTCATTCCTGCTACGTACTCATCGGGAGTATAAGCATCCATGTCGTGATTACCGATGGTGTGATATTTGTCTCTCGGAAAACTGTTCCAGATGTCATGAAACACTTGATTGGCACTGTCCAGACGACAGAAGTCACCCAACTCTATAATGAAGTCTGCATTGGCGTCTTGGGCGGCACGTACAAAACTGCTTAATCGTTCTTTTCCGTCCGGGACATCTTGTGCGTGGAAGTCGGATGCGATGGCGAATGTGACTGTTTTCTCTTGCTGGCTGCAACTGCAAAAGCAGGCAGTGCATAACATTAAAAAGAGTGCGATGAGGTTGTTCTTTTTCATTGTGATATATTTAGCTATTTGTTATACAATCAAAGCCGTCCGCCAACAGGTTTTGGTTTCTATACCTGTTGTGCGGATATCGGCTCATTTATTTTCTTAATTTTTCCACCACTTGTTTTGAACCAGGTTGTTATTTGGCGTAAATAGGATGATGCAAAGTAATTGAAAATGATGAGATGCATCAATAAACGATTCAGATAAAGGATAGTCTTAAATCGATATAGGTCTTAAATTGTAGTTGGCAGGAACTGCTTTGGGAGGGATTTCTGCAAGAAAATAAATATTATAGAGATCCAATATCTGGATTCACAGCTTCATTTTACTTGGCTACAAGTGCTATGGAAATAAATGTGGAATTCAGTAATTATTTATTTGCGGGTTAGGCTGGTATAACATAATGGTATAGAGTAACTAATGTTTCCGGTTAGACTCTTTGTAGGTTTGTGGGGTGAGTCCGGTCTGCTTTTTGAATAACTTAATGAAATACGAGTAATTGTCATATCCCAGTGTGTAGGCTATTTCCTTGATGGCAAGGTCTTTGGTGATGAGCAGTAGTTGTGCTTTCTCTATTTTCTTTTTGACGATATACTGTAAGGGGGTTGTTTTCATTTCGCTTTTGAACAGGCGGATGAAGTGGTCTTTCGAAAGGCAGGAAAGTCCGGCCAAAGTATCAATGTCAATGTTTTTGTCTATATTCTTACGTATAAAGTTGACAACATTAATGATACGGTTGTCGCTGCTGGAGTCTTTGGGTTGTGCGTCTTTTAAGAAGCGAGAGATTAGCATGTAGATGATGCCTTTAGAGGCTACTTTATTATGAAAAGCTTTCTGTTTGTTTTTTATGATATTTTGTATCAGGGTAGGGGTATTGTCGTAAGTAGAGGGATTGGAATGTGGAAGCTGAATAGCGGGATTCATTTCATGTAATAGTTTGATCAACTCCAAATCCAGTGGGCCGGCCGGAACTTCAGTGGGGAAGTCCAAATCTTCCAAGATACTGGTGGCGGAAGAATGGTCTTCGTAAATGTGCAGATAGTAATGTTCAAAATCTCCTTCACAATGACAATTGTGACAGGTAAATGCAGGAATAATATATAAGTGGTGGGGAGAAAGTGTTATGGTTCGGTCGGGAAGAGTTACTTCTGCCATACCTTTTGTTACATAATAGATACGAAAAAACGGGCTGTTTACCTCTGTCCAGTTCCAGTCGGAATGATGAATCGCATAGCCGATATTAAGTAGCAGAGGATGAAATGTGTCTGTTTCCTGAAGTATGTCCATAGGGTTATTTAAACAGTTATTTTGTACAAAAGTATAAAAAAATATCGATTTTATATTATTTATGGCGGATTTATTGCTACTGATTGTGTTTTCTTTTTAAAGGATGTATCAGAGTTGGCTGGAGTATGATGTGGTGTGTTTTTAAGACTTTTACTGTTAGAAGGGCAAAAAGGGACAGATATACGGTAATATTTTTTTGCTTTGAAAAACCGTAAATGCTGTCCCTTGTTTATGAGAATGTGTGTGAAGCCGGGAAATGCTATGCTTTTTGAGGATAATACAGGTTTTTATCAGTCATTTTTTCGAGTACTTCATGCAGGTAGCGTGCAGATTCCCATTTGGCCATAGGCAGGTCGTGGAGCAGACAGTTACCGCAGTCTTTAGGGGTGGTACCCGGCACTTCACCTTCAAATTCGGCAACGAAGCGGAAGGTTTCTTGCATCAATTCTACAATGTCTTTTGATTCCAAGTCACCTTTCATCAGTAAATAATTGCCAGTGAGACAACCCATCGGTCCCCAATAGACAATTTTGTCACCCCATACAGGATGGTTACGCAGGAAGGTGGCGGCCAGGTGTTCGATGGTGTGCAATGCTCCCTGACCCAAGGCCGGTTCGCGGTTGGGCTCTTTCATTCGGATGTCGAAAGTAGTTACGGTGTCGCCTCCTACTTGGTCTTTTCTTGAGACATAAATACCGCGCAAAAGACGGATGTGGTCGATGGTAAAACTGGGTATTGTTTTCATATTTCTGTTTTTATTATAAATTTGCTGGTAATGAATGGAGGAAAATGCGGGTTACCTCGAATGAACGGTCGGCAATGGTGCTCCAGAAGTTGGTGTATTGTTCCCAATGATTGTCGGCACCCGGAGTGTCGCTGATAATGCGGAAACTGAGGAACGGTACCTTATATATATAACAAATTTGGGCGATAGCTCCTGATTCCATGTCGACGGCCAGTCCTGCGGGGAAAGCTGTCTTGATGGAGTTGAGCTCTTGGCGGTCGGTGATAAATTTGTCTCCGCTACAGATGAGTCCGCCGTGGATGGCTGTTTCTGTGTCTAATGACATGGCGCAGTTGAACAATGTGTTGTTGCCTTCGAACAGGGCAGGCAGTCCTTGGATTTGACCGTAGGCATTTCCTTCTCCACACCATACATCATGGTAGACGATTTGGCTGCCGGCAACTACATCCATTACTTTCAAACCACTGTCTATGCCTCCCGCCACACCGGTGCTGATAATGCAATCGGGGTGAAAGTTGCGGATTAGCTCCACCGTGCCGGCGGCGGCATTTACTTTTCCGATACCGCATTTCATCAGGATGACTGTGTTGTTTTGAATCGTTCCTTCCGTATACTGGAACGGTCCTTCGACATATTCTTTCTTGTTGGCGAGCAGTTGTTCCACTTGTTTCTGCTCGGAACTCATCGCAGTTATAATTCCTATTTTCATAATTCAACTTTATTTCAGGTGCAAATGTACGTAATTTATCAGAGTATATCGTATCTTTGCAGCGTTAATAAACAGATATACTTATGAACTTATTTAAAAGAATACTACCTGATATAGTAGTGATTATCTTATTTGCCGTCATCTCGTTTGTTTACTTTTTCCCGGCTGTGACCGAGGGACGTGTTCTGTCTCAGCATGATGCTGTGGCGGGAATCGGTGCCGGTGAGGAATCGAAAGAGTACTTGGAACGTACAGGAGAGCGTACACGCTGGACAAATTCGATTTTTGGAGGTATGCCTACTTATCAGATGGCTCCCAGCTACAATTCTACGGATATGTTGAAAGGGATGGAAAATTTGTATCATTTATATTTGCCTTCTTATGTGTGGTATGTGTTTGTGATGCTGCTGGGTTTCTATATTCTGATGCGTGCGTTTGATTTCTCGGTGTGGCTTGCTTCATTGGGAGCGATTATATGGGCTTTTTCGTCCTATTTCTTTATTATTATTGCGGCAGGTCATATCTGGAAATTTGTAACGTTGGCTTATATTCCGCCTACCATAGCCGGTATGGTGTTGGTTTACAGAGGGAAATACTTGTTTGGTGGATTACTGACGGCCATATTTGTAGCTTTGCAAATTGTATCGAACCACGTGCAGATGAGCTATTATTTTTTGTTTGTGATGTTGTTTATGGCAGTGGCTTTCGGGGTATCTGCTTATCAGAAGAAAGAACTACCCCGTTTTTTTAAGGCAACAGGTGTATTGGTAGTAGCAGGTGTATTGGGGGTATGTATCAATTTGTCAAATCTTTATCACACGTATGAATATAGTAAGGAAACCATGCGTGGAAAGAGCGAATTGGTGAAACCGGATACGCATAATCAGACAAAGGGTGGATTGGAGCGCGATTATATTACGCAATGGAGTTACGGCATCGGTGAGACCTTTTCTTTATTGGTGCCTAATGTGAAAGGTGGAGCATCGGTGCCTCTTGCTGCCAATGAGAAGGCGATGGAAAAGGCCAATCCGATGTATGGAAGTATTTACAATCAGCTTGGTCAGTATTGGGGTGAGCAGCCCGGAACGTCAGGTCCGGTGTATGTCGGGGCATTTGTAATGTTTCTGTTCATTTTAGGGCTATTTGTTGTAAAAGGGCCGATGAAATGGGCACTTTTGGCTGCTACTGTATTGTCTGTATTGCTTTCTTGGGGAAAGAATTTTATGGGATTTACGGATTTCTTCCTTGATTATATTCCGATGTACGATAAGTTTCGTGCGGTATCTTCTATATTGGTTATTGCCGAGTTTACAATTCCGTTGTTGGCAATGTTGGCATTGAAGCAGATTATTGCACGTCCGCAAATCATGAAAGAACAGGCAAAGGCGTTTTATATCAGTTTTGGATTGACAGGCGGTATTGCTTTGCTGTTTGCACTGGCTCCACGCTTTTTCTTTCCTTCTTATGTGTCGAGCATGGAAATGCAGGCTTTGCAGAGTATTCCGGCTGACCAGTTGGCACCACTGATAGCCAATTTGGAAGAGGTTCGCGTAAGTATTTTCACGTCGGATGCCTGGCGTAGTTTCTTTGTGGTATCAATTGGGGCTGTGCTGCTGTGGCTTTATGGCATGGGTAAGCTGAAATCAGAGTTGACTATTGGTGTATTGTTGTTGCTCTGCCTGGTGGAAATGTGGAATGTAAACAAACGCTATCTGTATGATGCACAGTTTGTACCTCAAACGGTTCGAACGGAAAGCTTCCGGCCGACGGAAACGGATAAGGCCATTTTGGAGGATAAGACATTGGATTATAGGGTACTGAACTTGGCTTCGAATACATTTAACGAGAATAATACTTCTTATTGGCATAAGAGCATAGGTGGTTATCATGCCGCTAAATTGCGCCGTTATCAGGAAATGATAGAGGAACATATCACTCCGGAAATGAGTAATTTGTTCAAGGCTGTGTCTGAAGCCGGCGGCGATATGGCGAAAGTAGATGCGTCTGCGTTTCCGGTATTGAATATGCTGAATACTCGTTATTTTATTTTTCCCCTACAGGGTGGAAAGACTATGCCTATACAAAATCCTTATACTTTAGGTAATGCATGGTTTGTGGACAAAGTGCAGTATGTGAATAATGCGAACGAGGAAATAGAATCTTTACATAAAGTGATGCCCGCGAAGGTGGCAGTAGTTGACAAGAAGTTTGCCGAGCAGGTAAAGCCGGTGGCGGTGTCTGATTCGTTGCGTTTCGTTAAGCTGGTGGCATACGAACCGAATGACTTGAAATATGAGGTAAGCTCGGAGAAGGGTGGAGTTGTTGTTTTCTCCGAAATCTATTATCCGGGTTGGCAGGCTTATATCGACGGAGTTGAGGCTCCTCACGGCAGGGCAGACTATATTTTACGTGCTATGAATGTGCCGGCAGGAAAACATACGGTTGAGTTCAAGTTCGACCCGAAGTCATTGCATATGACGGAAACAATTGCTTTTGTCGCACTGGGATTGCTGGCAATGGCGGTGCTGCTGTTGCTGGTGTTACAGGGAAAAGCTCTTTGGGGAAAGAAGGGATAAAGAATGGGCAGGAGGAAACTTGTCAAAGGGGAGTTGCGGAGCTCACTTTGTTTTGGAAAGCTTTATGATGCTCATCATCATTCTCTTATTATATTAACCGGAGCAATGGCTTTCATTTATAAGCCAGACGCACTGCAAACCAAGCATGATGCAACACGGTGCTGACCAATCCGTAATGCTTCGCCATGATGTGGAAACGCTCTTTCAGTGAGGCTTTATGGTTTCGGGTGGTCATTCCTTCGTTCAGATAATCAATGAGGGTGAGATGTGTATTATGCAATACTTTCGCCTTCTTCATGATACGGATGCACCAATCAAAGTCTGCCGAAAAGCGGTATTGTAAATCGTATGGTTCTTCTAAGGCCAGTTCTCTGCGTGCAAAGAAGGCTTGATGGCAGACCAACATTCCTTTTTTGAAACTCTTCCAGTGAAGTGTTTCGGGAGCAGAAAGACGTCGCTTGTAAAGGAAATGTCCTTCATCGTCTACTATGTCCGTTTCGCCATAAATCACATCCGGCAGTATTGTTCCGGTCAGGGAATGAACGATTCGTAAAAGTGTATCATCTTCATGAAGTCCGTCTCCTGCATTCAGAAAACAAAGGTAATCTCCTGTTGCCAGTTTGATGCCTTTATTCATGGCATCATACAAGCCTTTGTCGGGTTCGCTGACAAGGGTATGTATGTGCTCTTTATATTTGTTGACAATGCTCAACGTGCCATCGGTGGAACCTCCGTCTACAATGATATATTCCACGTTCTTATAAGATTGGGTAACAATGCTTTGTATCGTGTCTTCCAGCACTTTCTCCGCATTATAGGTCACGGTGATGATGGAAAACTTGGGATGAGGATGAATATTATGCATGGCTTCCTGTAATCTTATTATAGATATCGATATATCTCATTGAGATAATACTTTCGGAATAACTGGAGAGTGCTTTCCGGCAAGCTTCTTCACTCAGGTTATCGTATTCGCCTTCGGTCAATGTCCACCGGATGCCATTGGCGAGGTCTTTAGCCGATTGATATTCGGCCACGTATCCATTGTGCAGATGGTCTATCATTTGGGGAATGCCTCCTACATTGAAACCTACGCAGGGAATGCCACATGCCATCGCTTCTACAATGGTGTTGGGAAGATTGTCCTGCAAGGAGGGAGTGACATATAGGTCGACAGCATTGTAGATATCCACCAGTTCCTTTTCGTTGCTCACATAGTTCATCGGGTAAATAGGGAAAGGGAATAAGGAAGCATACTGTTCGGCTTGTTTGCCAAACACCACAACCCCCAATTGTTTACTTAATCTGGGGTCTTGTGAGGCTAGAATTTTACATGCTTCCACCAAATAGTCAATGCCTTTTCGCTTATCTGTGATTTTTACCGAGCCGAAGAGCAATAATTTCTTGTCTTGCGGCAGATGGCATTTCTCCCGTGCCTGTTTCTTGTTGCGCGGTTTGAACAGGTTGGTGTTGATGGCATTGGGAATATTGGTAATGGTCTGTCCTTTCAGCAGTTCACTTTGTTTGGCCATTCCTTCCAGCCAACGGCTACATGCCACGAATGTGATGTTTGCCCCGTCAAAAAGCTTTCTTTTTTTCTCGAAAGTGCGATAGGAAAGGTCTTTCTTTCCTCCTTTGAATAACAAAGGGCAGTAATGGCATTCTTTGGTATATTTATCACAATCACTTGCGTAATGGCAAATGCCTGTAAAAGGCCACATATCGTGCATGGTCCATACGATGGGCTTTCCCGACTCGATGATGCGACGTATATCTGTCAGTGAGAGCATACCTTGGTTAATCCAATGCAGATGAATCACATCTGCCTGATTGAACTCGGGGAGTGCGGAAATGTTTGTACCCGTGTTGGCAATGTCGACAGCAAAAAGATTATGTTTTTTAAATCGGTTTGCTTTCCAGATGACGATGCGCTCCCAGATGAATTGCCATACTTTCCACCACGATTTTTTCAGTTGCACCACACTGATTTGGTCAGTCTGCTTATCGCGGACAAGCATCTTGGCTTTTATACCATTGTTCTTCAGGGCTTCCATCAGGCGGTGGGCTGCAATGGCGGCTCCTCCTATTCGCTCAGACGTATTGATGATAAGTACTCTCATGTGCATTAACGTTTATGCAAAGGTACGTTTTTTAGAAGAAATGTTTGGTATCTTTTTGCCTTTTTATGCTCTGAAATCTCCTTTTAAAGTTCGTTTGATACGCCGGATGGCTTTGGCCATAAATGAGTTGGTCCGTGCATAATAGTTGACATAGGCCTGGCGTGCCTGTAAATTCTCAACGACCGGAGTGATGGGAACAAGAGGCAATTCTTTCATATATAAATTGGAGGCGTAAAGATTTCCTCCCCCACAATTTGTTCCGCTTCCGTCAAATCCGTTGTTCTGTATCAGTGATTTGCCTACATTTAACGATAGAATGTCTTTTAGAAATAAAGATGCATTCCAGCGAATAGCCCATGAATTATTTTTGCCTTCCGTTTGCCGGCGAAGCATACGGGTATAACCATATTTACCATTGAAATCAAAGGTATAGGTTAACTTTCGTTTTTCCAGCTCATTTAAGAGTGCTTTACCGTCAGGATTGAAATATTTCCAAGCGCGATCCCAGGTTGCCCAGCCCCAGCTTCCGGTCCATTTAATAAGAAAAGTATCCGGTAACGATGGGTCCTGAGTAAAGTCGCAAGCTTGTATATGTCCTATCCGGGGCTCGTCTTTATACATTTCCAGTGCGCTGTTCATAAATTGCAGGAAGTAAGGGGCGGTTACCAGATCATCTTCCAATACAATGGTGCGTCCGTATGCATTGACTTGTGTGGTAACTCCGTCAATAATACTTCGTGCCAAACCATAGTTTTTTTCACGTTCTATGATGTGTACCTTTTTAAATCCATTGACGGAGTGGATAAAACTGCGCACTTCGTTTACCGATTTGCAATCTTCGGGGCTACGGGCCGCATCCGAGTAAATAAACAGCTCGCTTTCGGCAGCCAAAGTATTGTGCAACAGTGCTTCTATTGCACGTTTTGCATGTGCAGGACGATTATATACAAATAGAAGAATGGGGGCTAACATCATATTATCTGAGTTTTAGGAAATATAAGTTATCAAATAATCTGTTCCATCGGCTATAAGTCCTTGGTTTGGATAATCCTCGTTTTTCTTTTAGGCAGTTGATGAGTGATTGAAGTGGTGCGTCAAAAAAGTAAGTGTGCAGTACCTGACGTTGCTTCTGCTGTAAAGTCCGATATAATTCGGGGTCATTTTCTAGTCGGTTGATGAGTGATATCATTTCATCCATGGTTTTCACATTGCATTCATCAATAATCAGCTCGTGGTGAATTACCTCATCACGGTTCATGATAGCGAGTGTGCCAAGTGATACGGCTTCGGCTACGGAGTTTCCTCGGATACTCCGACCTCCCATTTTGACAAAATATTTGGCGTCATAAATGTTTTTCAGGTTATCTGCTATTTTCTGTTGATGCAGGATAATTTCATATCCGGCATCCGCCAACGGTTGAAAATGGTCGGGTATGCGTGTTACCGGTCGTTCTGTAGTTGAATTGATTTCCATAAAGATACCTTTTCTTGCAGAAGGTCTGCCTAAGTATTGTTGCATAATTTTCTCTAAAGTATCTTTTGCAACAAAGGTATAGGGAAAATCTATAGCGCCACATTTATGCGATATTCTGCCCCTTGCCATTTGGTTGAGAGTGGCATCGTATCCAAACCTGGCTTTTCCGGTAGCCATATTAGCCTCGCCTATCATATAAGCGAAAAGCGTTTGTGGATATTTCAATATCAATTGTGTGGGAAGACTTATATTGATGGAAATAACAATATCGTATTGTCCCCAGTCTATAGTATAGCAGCTGACAGCATATTTCCCGTTCGGGTACGGACTTCCCGGACTTTTAAATTCTTGCCCGGGTATTTTATCCAGCGTTTCGGTTTTAAGCAAATGCAAATAAGGAGCTATATGTGGGATGACTTTCTGATAAATCCGGGTTTCTTTATTGGACTCTTCTTTTACAATATAGAAATCCGCATTCAGGTCGCTCATTAGTGCTATGGGACCTACACGTCCCATAGATGAGAACAAAATTTGACCCGGATCTTTTTCTGTAACAGGACAAACGTACAGATCTTGATAGACCTCTTGCTTAACTAATGCTATTTTGAGTTTATTCATGATTCTGTCAGTTAAAAACGTTGTTAATAGCTTTTAATAGAGCTTCCAGATAGCCTCTTCCGAACTTTAAATCCGGTTCCATGTAGTTTCCTTCTGCCCATTCATTCCAAGATTTCAGAAAGACAATGCGTTCTTCCTTCGGTTTGTGTATGACATTACGAAAAGTTCTTTCCGCATGTTCCTCAAACTTTTTCGGCGTGGAATTGATTAATATATGTCCGGATCGTCCCGAACGGGGAGAATGGTCCCAGTTGGGAATCAGTGTAGGGTAACAGTCTGTGTTTTGGTCTTCCGGTCCTGAAAAGTATCGGGCGGCTCTTTCATAGTCTATTCTTTGTCCCTGATGGAAGGTGATGCGCTGGAATTTGGTTTTGATACGTCCTAAGAGGCTATAGTTCTTTTGGAACACATCAAACAGACGTACCAGATTGGTGGCGTTAAACCCCCATTGGCGGAACAAAGGCAATTCCTCTGTTTTACTGGTATGCCCCACAAAATGAATGCGGAAACCATGAGGCTCGGCCAGTTTTTGCCAAAGTTCGATAAAATGTGCTATATCAGGCACTTTCATGGGAGCATAAATCATAAACAGTGGCTCACCGTTTACACGGATATAGCGCGGATCTTTGAATGCCGGGAGGACAGCATTGAAATGGGCGATATAATCTTCGTCACCCGGATATAATTGCTCCATTAACATTTTGTTCCCTCCCTCTTTGTTAAACTGTTTATCTTCCCAGCTATGGTTGGCCCATGCCAGGCAAAAGGGGAAATCAGGCTCTCCCGAAGCCAAAACTTCTTGAAACGGACGTTGTAATAATTGTCTGCCGTTACCGAACCAGTAATGCCAATAGCAGAAGCCTTCTATTCCATATTGACGTGCTAATTCTGCTTGCTCACGGCGGGTTTCGGGAACTCTCAAATCATAATATCCTAAGTCGGCCGGAACCTTGGGTTGGTAATGCCCTTTAAACAAAGGTTTGGCTTTGCCCACATTGGTCCATTCCGTAAATCCTTTCCCCCACCATTTATCGTTCTCGGGGGTAGGATGGAACTGTGGCAGGTAAAATGCAATGACCCGTACTTTATATTTATTCTTTTCCATTTTTAATTAGTTCTATCAGTTGACTCGCCTCGGCCGGAGTGTGCAGAGGAGTATACAGTTGTTTCAAGTTCTTTTTTAATATATCGTGTGAAATATCTTTCAGATATGTATCTTTTACAAGCTCTATCACTTCCCGGGGTAAACGATAGCGGATTATCTTGGCCGGATTTCCTCCTACAATGGCATAAGGAGGCACATCACGGGTGACTACTGAACCGGCGGCTATAATGCTTCCTTTCCCGATGGTTACTCCCGATAAGATGAGGGCGCCATAACCAATCCAAACTTCATCTTCTATTATAACGGCCCCTTTGCTCACACTGTCTTTCGGACAGTGTCCATTGGTTAACAATGATTGAATAGGGTAAGTGAAAAGCGTTTCTGTCTGATGGTTTCCACTCAAAATGAAGTGAACATCGGGAGCAATGGACACATAATTTCCTATTTGCAGGAATTCTGTTTCGGGCAAATAACTTAAAATATGCAGTTCGCCATACGTGTCTTTTCCTACTTGCACAGATTTTATGGGAAAACGGTTCATGGCAACAGTGCGATTATGGCGGTTTTGCTTTCGCCATTTTTTCTGAAAACAGGCAAACTCCCATTTCCGTGCATAATGGCGTATGAGCGGAATACGATGCAGAATATTAACCATGGTATTTCTTTTTTATTTTTCTGATAAAGCGGGATAAGCTGTATTTTTTCAGTCTTTGTGTAAAGAATAAGGGCTGCATGAGCAGATAGTAACCAAGTTGGTTGGCTTGGTGACAACCGGTCAGCCATTCTTTGTATTTGTATACGAAAGGTGAGTTCCATGGCTTTTCTCTTCCCGGGTAATGCAATTGTACCACTTGTTCACGCATCTCGTTGTAAGCTTTTATGGCAACTTGTTTGTCTTGAAAGGAGGCATTATTGGGGTTGAATTTCACCCTTTGCGGGTCTTCATGGAATTGAAACGCACAAACTACATATTTGTAAGGCATGAAACGAAGATATGGAGCACAGCATAATGCAATGCAGTCTTGTTCAGGCAGTATCAGGCGGTTTAAATTGTTATGGAAAAACTGTGTCAGTTCTATTTGCTTGTTGTCCTCACGTATGCATTTCAGGTTTATAAGCATATAGCCGGCCGATATTTCATAATCAGATATCAACCGGATTTCTTCCTGTGTAAATTCTTTAGCATAACGCGGCAAGTTTGTATTTTCCTGAATAGGACGTGTGCCGGCATAATAAAATTTCTCATTCGGATAAAGAAAGAAGGAAGAAGATATATCGGCTGTAAAGAGTACATCTACATCAGAAAAGAGAATTCGCTCATACTGAGGAAACATTTCCGCAGCTGTCAGTTTATAGAATATCTCTTTTGAAAAATGCGACTTATTACGCAATTTATCCCATGCCGTGTCATAATGGGAAGCATTTTTAAACTGTATATTGGCATTATGGAAGTGAGAGACAACTTTTTTTATTCGTTGTATATGATGAGGCTGGAGGTCGGTATGTACTACGTAGAGCTGATACTGATATTCGGGTGCGGCATTAGTCAACAAAGAATGGAAAGCAACACAGGCTGCAAGTACATAATAACGGTCGAATGTAAAGAATATAGGTATTGTTTCCATATCTTTTCTTTGTTGAAATGCTATTTTGCTACAAAGTAAAGGAGATTTTATCAGAAAGTCAAATATTATTTCTTTTTTGACAGATAGTTTATGACTTCTTTAAAAGTTGCAGACTTGCTCAATTGCATGATTATAATGTATAGTCCGGCTGCAATGGCAATTTTGGCTGTTAAGATTAGATAGAGGTTATCGATAGATCGGGTGAGAAAGTAGGCAGCACCCATGCAGCTTACTGCAATAACTCCGAAAGGAACGACATCTTTTAGTGCATCCCATAAAGTGAGGTGTATCTCTTTCCATATAAAGTAATGCCACACGAACAGCCAACTGATATTGATGCTGATATAGGCAAAAATCATCGTTCGGATGCCATAAGGGTAGCATAGCAGGGCAGTTGCAATTTGTATGATTCCCAGGAAAATGGTATTCCACATGAAGATATCCGATTTTCCCTTACTGATTACAAGGTTGGAATAAAGATTCTGAATGGGAAGAAAAGCACTTCCGATACAAAGAATCTGCATGATGATTGCACTTTCGTTCCATTTGTCTGTAATGGTTATTGTGATGAGTTCGGGAGCGATGAGTGAAAGACCGAACAAAGCGGGGAATGATATAAAAGCTGTAAAGCGGAGCATCTTGCGAAACACGCGGCATTGGCGTTCTGTATCTTCCGACACATTGCGCAATACAGGTTGGGCTATTCCGTTTATCGTACCTAGTATGGTAGAATATCCCATGGATGTCCATTTATTGGCTTGATTGAAATACCCCACTTCCTCTTGACTGTAAAAACGACCTAATATGACAGTCAGCATGTTGTTGTTTATATTCGAGAATATATTGGTTATTAATATCTTACAACTGAAGTTGATCATGCTTTTCAGTGGCTTGAAAGAAATATGTAGCGTTGGTTTCCAGCCGGAATAACGCCAAAACAGAATGGTATTGCTGGTCACGTATACCAACCCTTGTGTTGCTATTCCCCAATATGCCATTCCGCAAAGAGCCAATGTGACTCCTGTTATGTTTGACAGTATCAGACCGGTCAGTTGGATAAAAGCTTTCTGTTTTACTTTAAGATTACGGAATAAATAGGCATTGTGTGCTATGCCGAGACTGGCTATAAAAAAGCCAAGGAAAGTATACCGTGCCAATGGTATCAATGCCGGAGTATGGTAAAACTCTGCAATGTATGGGGATAAGAAAAATAATAATATGTAAAGCAGCCCACTTGTAAACAAACTGAACCAAAAGACTGCATTGTAGTCTTCATGGCTGATATTTTTCTTATTGGCAAGTGCGGCGGTAAATCCGCTTTCCTGCAGGGTGGAAGCAATCAGTGAGAATATGCTGAGCATCCCTATCATACCATAGTCTTCGGCATCAAGGATACGGGCTAATGCAATCCCGAAAATAAGATTGAGCAACTGCTGCATGCCGTTGCTCAGTCCTCCCCAAAAAAGTCCTTTTGCGGTCTTGTCTTTCAAAGATTGCTCTGTCATAATCTGTTCTTATCGTTTTGCCTATGGTATGCTTCTTCAGCTTCTTTGTCTGAAGACAATGCTGATGAAAACCAATGAGGATGTGCCAAAAGTAATCAGCCTATCATTTTGGCACACCCTCACGAAGAGTATCTCTTCTTATAATGATTATTTAACTTCACTTCCCGGTTTTACCTCTTTTAATAGAGAGGTAACGGCCAGTGAACCGTCAAAGTTCTCGGCGCTTAGAATCATGCCTTCGCTTACCAAGCCGTTTTTGAATTGGCGGGGAGCCAGGTTTGCAATGAACAACACTTGTTTTCCTACCAGTTCTTCCGGGGTGTAGTGCTGGGCGATACCGCTGACAATGGTACGGTTCTCCAGTCCGTCGGCAATCTTGAACTTCAGCAGTTTCTTCATCTTGGGAACTGTTTCACATTCCAGTACGGTTCCTACACGGATATCCAACTTCTCGAACTCTTCAAAAGAAATAGTCGGTTTGATAGGATTAGCCTTATAGCTTGCAGCCTCATTCTCTTTTTTAGTAGCCAACAATTTGTCTACCTGTGCCTGGATTGTTTCGTCTTCTATCTTCTCGAACAGCAATTCAGCCTTATTCAGTTGATGACCTTCTGCCAACAGGTCGGTACGTCCCAACTGCTCCCATTCAAAGGTATCCATATTCAACATCTTACGAAGTTTTTCGCTGCTGAACGGCAGGAACGGTTCGAATGCAATGGCCAGATTAGCTACCAGTTGCAATGCTATATTCAGGATAGTGGCCACGCGCGGCATATCGGTCTTGGCAAGTTTCCACGGTTCGGTGTCTGCCAGATATTTGTTACCGATACGTGCCAGATTCATTGCTTCTTTCTGAGCATCGCGGAACTTGAAGACATTCAGCAGTTTTTCTACTTCCGCTTTTACATCTGCAAATTCCTTCAGTGTATCCTTGTCATATTCTGTCAACTCTCCGCAGGCGGGAACGCATCCGTTAAAGTATTTCTGAGTCAGCACCAAAGCACGGTTCACAAAGTTTCCGTACACGGCTACCAACTCATTGTTGTTGCGTGCCTGAAAGTCTTTCCATGTGAAGTCATTGTCCTTCGTTTCGGGAGCATTGGCAGTCAGTACATAGCGAAGCACATCCTGCTTTCCGGGGAAGTCCTGTAAATATTCGTGCAGCCATACAGCCCAATTGCGGGATGTGGAAATCTTATCTCCTTCCAAGTTCAGGAATTCGTTGCTTGGCACATTATCGGGCAAAATGTAACTGCCTTCCGCTTTCAACATAGCCGGAAATACGATGCAATGGAACACGATATTGTCTTTTCCGATGAAATGAATCAGACGTGTTTCGGGGTCTTTCCACCATGTTTCCCAACTGTCGGGCAGTAATTCTTTGGTATTTGAAATGTACCCGATAGGAGCGTCAAACCATACATAAAGCACTTTCCCTTCCGCTCCTTCCACGGGAACGGGGATACCCCAATCCAGGTCACGGCTTACGGCACGCGGCTGCAAGCCCATGTCCAGCCAGCTCTTGCACTGTCCGTACACGTTGGGACGCCATTCTTTGTGGTCTTCCAGAATCCATTTGCGCAACCAGCCTTCGTGCTTGTCCAACGGCAAATACCAATGTTTGGTTTCACGCATCACGGGCTTACTGCCACTGATGGCACTTTTCGGATTAATCAAATCGGTGGGTGATAATGAAGTACCACACTTTTCGCATTGGTCACCGTATGCACCTTCTGCGTGACAATGGGGACATTCACCTGTGATATATCGGTCGGCCAAAAACTGGTGAGCCTCTTCATCATAATATTGTTCAGATGTCTTTTCGATGAATTCTCCTTTGTCATACAGCGTTTTGAAAAACTCGGAAGCCAGTTCGTGATGTGTCTTTGATGAAGTACGGGAGTAAACATCGAAAGAAATTCCGAATTCTTTAAAAGAGTCTTTAATCAGTGTATGATAGCGGTCGACCACATCCTGAGGGGTAATTCCTTCTTTTTTGGCACGGATGGTGATGGGTACCCCATGTTCATCTGAACCTCCGATGAACAGTACGTCTTCTTTTTTCAGGCGAAGATAGCGTACATAGATATCTGCAGGAACATATACACCTGCCAAATGGCCAATGTGCACCGGACCGTTGGCATAAGGCAGTGCCGAGGTGACGGTGGTTCTTTTGAATTTCTTTTCCATATTATGTATGTGCTTTTTGTTATTTCTGATAGTAAGGTGCAAAGGTAATGATTTTTAGTGAAGTAAATGGAATATGAGACTATTTCTTTCTGTATTTTTGGTTGGGATGTCCGGGGCTTTCGGGATATAGTCTTTCTATTTAGATTATTGCTAATCATATCTTTTAGTATATGATTTTGCAGATATTTGCTGTTCTTATTGACTCTTTGAGCTAATTCTTCCAATGAAGGATAGTCTTTGCAGTTATTGCAAATCAAATTATATAGCTCGTCTTGACTTAATCTTTGTTTGGTACTATTACTTGCAACATTACTTATGTTTGAAGCATATAGGTGATACTTTGTTCCTCTGCCGTTGCCTGTAGAAGAAAGGAAATGCCTTTCACATAATTCTTTTAATATCAGTGAAATATCTGCTTTGTGCAGATTGAGGACAAAGGGAAGAATAAGCTGTTTCCTAAGGTCGGTCAAGGTCTTTTAAACGGAAGATTATTACAGTCTGCGGCAATGGACTGTACAGTCCACTGTAGCAGACCGTATGGTCCATTGCAACGAACCATACAGTCCGCTGCCGAAGACTGTAGTAATCCGACGGACAGACAGGCATAACCGAAAGGACGAAAACGCTTGGTCCGGCTAATGAAACGGCTTAGGAAACTTAAAAACGCATGCAGGGATTGAAAACCGGAGTAGACAACATCAGGGGACAGGTGTTTGATTGATATGTTAAATACCCAAAAATGATGACTGATCTCTTATCAGTTGCAGGGTTTTCGGACTGACTCGTATTTATTAGTGGCAAAGCTACTATTATTTGTTGAATATGTCTGTCTTTCAAGCATTGATATTTATCTCCCGGCAGTTGAAAGATGGAAGTTGAATGTTCGAAGGGGGTAGAAGCAGGGAGGAAAGTGGAAGGAAGTATAAGGAAATAAGGGATATTTCATTTAAAGGGTAAAATATTTTTCTTTTGATGCAGTATTTTAGTTAAATTGACATTTTATAAGTAAAACGAAAATGTTTTTGTTTGCCGAAAGATAAGAAAAATGAAGAATGAATCACTAACTCTGAGACATCGCATCGGCCTGGAAATAGCCCGGAAGCTGAATAATGATTTGCTGAAAGAACATCCGTTGAAGCAATTGTTTTGGGAATGTACGTTGCGCTGTAACTTGCATTGCCGGCATTGCGGAAGTGACTGCAAGAAGATGGCCGGACACCCTGACATGCCGAAAGAAGACTTTTTGAAAGTGCTTGACAGCGTGGCGGCATCTACAGATCCGCATAAGGTATTTGTCATTATTACAGGCGGCGAACCGTTGATGCGAGAGGATTTGGAGGAGTGTGGGAAGGCTATATATGATAAAGGATTCCCATGGGGGATGGTGACCAACGGACTTTATATGACGCGCGAACGTTTTCGTCGTTTACTGGCATCGGGATTGCATACGGCAACGGTCAGCCTTGACGGATTTGCGGCAGATCATAACTGGATGAGGGGAAATCCACAGAGCTTTGAACGTGCGGTGGAGGCAATAAAGATGATGGCGGAAGAACCCGGATTTGTGTTTGATGTGGTGACTTGTGTCAACAAGCATAGCTATATGCGTCTGGAGGAGATGAAGGAATTTTTGCTGGGTTTGGGAGTGAAACGCTGGCGGCTTTTCACTGTGTTTCCTGTCGGCCGTGCGGCAAAAGATCCGGAACTGCAATTGTCGAACAGGGATTTTCGCGGAGTGATGGAGTTTATCAAACGTACGCGCAAGGAGGGAAGGATAAAGACGGCTTATGGCTGTGAAGGTTTCCTCGGAAACTATGAGGGAGATGTGCGCGATCATTTCTTCCATTGTCAGGCGGGGGTATCGGTAGGGTCTGTTCTGGTGGACGGTGCCATTTCCGCTTGCCCCAGCATCCGTGCCGACTATCATCAAGGCAATATTTATGAGGATGACTTTATGGAGGTGTGGAATAACAAATATCAGCCTTACCGTGACCGTGAATGGATGCGCAAAGGGGAGTGTGCCGATTGTAAGTTTTTCCGTTATTGCAAAGGAAACGGCATGCATCTGCGCGACGGGAAGGGAGATTTGCTGTTTTGCCATTATAAGAGGTTGCAAACATTATAAAACTAGAAAATATGAACACGAAAAAGAAAATCGCGGTGCGTAAGCTGTTATCCGGCGTATTGGTATTGCTGGGCTTTACTGCTTGTGACAGTGATGGTCCCGGTAATGAGTTATGTGAATATGGGACTCCCTCGGCGGATTATCAGGTGAAAGGAAAAGTACTTGACCAAACCGGGAAGCCGATAAAAGGGGTACAGGTGGTGGTAAAGGACTTGGATGCTGTTTTTGTGAAGGGTGAGAAGGACTATGTGTCGGATTATGATACTGTGTATACGGATGTAAAAGGTGAGTTCGAGAGTGACAAGGCGCATACTTTCAGCATAGGCAGTCAGGAAGTGCTTTTCCATGATGTGGATGGAGAGGAGAATGGGGGAGAATTTGAATCTGTTACTCTAGGGGTGGATCAAATGGAAAAGTCCCAAATAAAAAAAGGCGGAAGCTGGTATACGGGAGCTTATGAACTGAAGGCTGAGGTGAAACTTTCGTCGAAGAAGAAATAATCCAAGAAATAAAACTAAACTATCCATTCTATTCTATTATGAAAGGGCTGTGGCAGACTTAACCTGCCCAGCTCTCCCTGTCTAGATTTCTGTAACTGATGGCTTCTGCCAAATGGATGGACGTTACTTGTTCGCTGTGGTCGAGATCTGCAATGGTTCTTGCCACTTTTAAGATACGGTCGTAGGCACGAGCCGACAGGTTGAGTCGTGTCATGGCATTGCGCAGTAGATTGAGCCCCTGTTCATCGGGTTCGGCATATAGGTGGAGCAACCGGCTTTCCATTTGTGCATTGCAATATACTCCCGGATGATTGGCAAATCTTTTTTCTTGCATTTTTCTAGCACAGATTACTCTTTCACGGATGGAAGCGCTGCTTTCTGCCTGCTGTTTTTCCGATATCTTTTCAAATGGCACGGGAACGATTTCTATCTGTATGTCGATGCGGTCTAACAGCGGCCCTGAGATGCGGTTCAGGTAGCGTTGTACCTGTCCGGGGTTGCAGACGCATGCCTTGGTAGGATGGTTGTAGTATCCACAGGGGCAGGGGTTCATAGAGGCTACCAGCATAAAGCTTGCCGGATAGTCGAGGCTGTATTTGGCGCGCGAGATGGAGATGTGGCGGTCTTCCAAAGGTTGCCGGAGCACTTCGAGCACACTGCGGTTGAATTCCGGTAACTCATCCAAAAAGAGGACACCGTGATGTGCGAGACTGATTTCTCCGGGTTGTGGATTGGCTCCTCCGCCCACCATTGCAACCTGCGAGATGGTGTGATGGGGGCTTCTGAAGGGGCGGGTGGCTATCAGAGATGAGTCTTTTCCCAATTTTCCGGCAACGGAATGTATCTTGGTCGTTTCCAGACTCTCGCCCAGCGAAAGAGGAGGAAGAATGCCCGGCAGTCGTTTGGCCATCATAGACTTTCCGCTTCCGGGTGCGCCAATCATGATCAGGTTGTGCCCTCCTGCGGCAGCTACTTCGAGTGCGCGTTTCACGCTTTCCTGTCCTTTTACGTCTGCAAAGTCGTATGGGAAATTCTCCTGATTCTTATAAAATTCTTCGCGCGTATTGACTATGGTGGGTTTCAGCTCTCGTTCACCGTTGAAGAATTCTATGACTTCTTTTATATTTGCTACTCCATAGACATTCAGGTGGTTAACCACGGCCGCTTCGCGGGCATTCTGCAGGGGAAGGATGAATCCTTCAAAGCCTTGTTCGCGTGCACTGATGGCGATGGATAAAGCTCCTTTGATAGGTTGCAGACTTCCGTCCAGACTTAGTTCGCCTATGATGAGGTAGCGTGATAATTTTTCTTCGGAAACTATTTTTGCGGCAGCCAGTATACCAATGGCCAAAGGCAGGTCGTATGAGGAGCCTTCTTTGCGTATATCGGCCGGAGCCATGTTAATGACGATCTGACTGGTGGGAAACTTGTATCCGTTTACTTGTAAGGCGGATATGATACGTTCATGGCTTTCTTTTACGGCAGAGTCCGGCAGACCGACAAGAAAGAATTTTATACCGCGCGAACTATTGACTTCAATAGTTACAATGGTTGCATCAATTCCTTGTACAGCCGCGCCATAGACTTTTACCAGCATTCTTTTTATTTTTTCTTTTTACGAGCTCTTTCGGCTGCTTTTGCGGCTTTCTCTTTTTCTTTGTCTTGCTCTATGAGTTGTTTTACTTTATCTATTAATGCTTTTCCTCTGATGTCTCTGGCGACCACTCGTTTATTGGGTGCTATCAGGAGGTTGGCGGGCAGGCGGGTAATGCCTTGTTGTTTGACTATGGAGTTGTCCCAGCCTTTAAAGTCACATACTTGTTTCCACCGGGTGGTGTCTTTGTCGCAGGCCTTCAACCATTCTTTCTTGTCCAAGTCCAGTGACAGGCTGACAATGAGGAACTTCTCTTTTTTCAATGCCTTCTGTACGTTGACCAGTGAATCTTGTGCCGCCATGCTCGCTTTGTCCCAGCTTGCCCAAAAATCGAGAAGGATGTACTTGTCTTTCATCTCTTTCCAGCCAATGGTCTTTCCGTTTTTATCGGTACAGGAAATTGTGTGTAGGCTTTGTCGGTTCAGTTCCTTCTTTTCCTTCAGCTTGGCTTGTAGGTCTATCATGTAAGGCGTGTCCTTGATGCTTCCGCTTAGCCCCTGTATTAGTTCATCTATCCGCGAATAGTCGGGAAGACTGTCCTGCACGTAATATTGTTCTATTAAATAAATATTGGCGAATGAGTGAGGGTTTTCTTTAATGAGACGGTCTACCGTAAACATAAGGCTGTCTGCTTTTGTTTTTTTGATGGCTTGAAGGATATATGCCATTCTTTCGTTGTCTCCTTTTCCTTTGATTTGTATATCTCCGGGAGTGCCGTTCCACGTTACGCTTTCTCCTTTGTTGGCAAACACGGGCAGAACTTCTTTATCGCTAAGTAACAATGAGAAGATGGTGAAAGTATCAGAGTTGATAGTGTAACTGAACTTTCCGTTTTGTGCGATAATCGTATCCAGTTTATAGTTAGGCTCCTGGTAGAAAACGAGTATGGTATCAGAAGACAAGCTGCTGATATTCCCTTTTAAAGTGAAAGTGCTCTTCTTGCTGCAACTGGTCAGCAGGAGTATAAGCGCAAGGAAAAGAAAAGATAATTTTTTCATCTCAAATTATTTTCTGCGAAAATACTCATTTTGGAGCTAACAGGCAGTATAAATGGAAGTTATTTTGCATAAAAAAACCGGGATATCCTTTAAATGGGACATCCCGGCTGTTTATTTAGTTATTTTAAATAGTCTGATTATTTGATAGAATCAGCAAATTTAGCGAATTCGCGGTCGTTTGCAGCTCTCTGAGCCATTGAAGCGTCCTTAGCGATTGCACTCTTAATGCTGCTGCTTACCAATGAAGCATTGTTAGTGCGGGCACCAACGATAGCCATTAAGTAGTCAGTCATTGCATCAGGATTCTTGATAGCAGACAAAGTTGCTTTTGCCTTGTTGTAGTCTTTAGCCAAAATCTGAGCTTGAGCAGCACTGTTAGTCTTGGCATCACCAAATGCATTTACAGCTCTGTCATACTGACCTTGTTTGATGTACAGGTTACCAAGAGCTTCGTTAGCAGCGTTAGCTCCGGTTGCTTTGCCTAAGTAAGATTCGGCAGCAGCTACATTACCTTTAACCAATTCGCAAAGACCAAGGTTTGCGTTTACTTCAGGAGCGTTAGCATTCTTAGAAGCAGCTTGTTTGAAGTAAGATTCTGCTTTAGCAGCGTCACCGGCAGCAAATGCCAATTCACCTAAGTTGTTGTAAGCACGGAAGTCGTTAGGATACAACTGAGTTGTTTTAGTGAAGATAGCTTCTTTGCGAGCATTATCGTTAGTCAAAGTAGCAGCATACAGTAACTCTTCTACGCTCAATACTTTAGCATCTGTGTTGAATGCTTCGTTGATTTCGTCATCGCTGCGACCGATGATGTCATAGTTGGCAGTCAAACGAGCACGACGTAACTGAGGCAGGATTTCGTCAGCCAAAGTTTTGTAAACTGAAGAGATGTTCTTGATTTCAGTTTCTCTTTGTTCGGGATCCTGATACATAGAAAGAACGCGCAAGATCAAGTCTTTGTCCTGCAAGTTTGATTTAGAAACCAATTCTTGGAAACCTTCCCAGTCTTGTGCAGTATATTTAGCATCAAGGTTGGCATCGATTTTGCCTTTCTTCAACTGACGCTGCATATATTTTTCTGTGTTGTTCTCACGGTTTTCAGCCAAGCCGGTGTTCAATTCAACACCACCATCAGGAGAAGCGTATGCAGAGATTTCGATATTGTTTAATTTGTAGTTCTTAGTGTCAGCATTGATTTCAGCAACTTTCTTGTGGAATTCTTTCATATCGTCTGAATTCAATTCGCTGTTGCGTAAGTTAGCTTGTTGGATTAAGAACATGATGTTGGCAGTCTGAGCGTCTTTGATAATGCGCTGGAAAGCGTCATTAGCGTATGATGCATTTGAGCTGGCAGCAGTAGGCAATTCAGAAGTAGCGATTACACCGTCTGCAATTTTCACAGAAGGAATAGTATATGTCTTTTTGCCTTTTGTGATTTTGAAATCAAGATATAATTCAGAGTTAGCCATTTCAGGAACATAGTCGAAAGAAGCTTTCATAGTATAGCTACCACCTACTTTATAAGAGATAGTCTGTCCGTTTCCTTCTACTTTTTCACCTTGGAATACAGCAGGCTGACCTTTAGCTTCGCCACCTTTCCATCTTAATACCGGAGTTACTTCAACAGTAGCTTTTTTCTTCATGTACTTTTCGGGGAACTTACCGTTGATAGTTACAGGCACTTTACCACCGATTGCTTCAAGCACTTCAGGGTTAGTTGTGAAATAGTCAGAAGACAATTCTCCCATCTTGCCACATGATGACAGGGCAAGGACCAATAAAGCCACAAGGGGCAAATACAACTTTTTAATCATAGTTACTTTAATTATTTAACGTTTGTAATGTAATTTCTGTGCAAAGTCGCGTTTTTGTATGCATCTTTGGGTGCAAAGATAGAAAAAACTCTATTATATGCTAACTTTAGGCGGACCTTTTTTTTCAAAATATCTTAAAAAAGGATATAGCAATGAACACTTTATTTATGTTCCTCTCTGAATTTGATGTTACGGGGATGATGCTCAATGATTTCACTGCGTAGCATATTGCGGTCAATGTGTGTATAAATTTCTGTAGTCCCGATACTTTCGTGTCCCAACATACATTGAATGGCACGTAAATTCGCTCCTCCTTCAAGTAGGTGTGTGGCAAAGGAATGGCGGAAGGTATGGGGACTGATGGTCTTTTTCAGACCGATGCGCTCGGATAATTCTTTAATAATGTGGAAAACCATGATGCGCGAGATGTTTTTTCCAAAGTTGCTGATGAATAGAAAATCCTCGAAGCCGGGTTTAATCTTCATTTGGTTGCGGTCGGGGAAATATAGATTAATTTCTTTTACAGCTCGTGGCGAGATGGGAACCAGGCGTTGTTTGCTCCCTTTCCCTTCCACTTTGATGAAGTTTTCATTTAAGTACAGGTCGGATAACTTCAGGTTGCATAGTTCGGATACGCGAAGCCCGCAACTGTAGAGTGTCTCGAGGATGGCTCGGTTTCGTTGTCCTTCTTTGGTGCTTCTGTCTATACTCTCTATGAGACGGTCTATCTCTTCCACGGTGAGCACTTCGGGCAGTTTGAATCCTATTTGCGGAGACTCAAGCAGCTCGGTCGGGTCGGTCTCGAGATAATCTTCGAGCACGAGAAAGTGATAAAAAGACCGGATGCCCGACAGGATACGTGCTTGTGAACGGGGGTGAATGCCTATGTCGCGTAATCCGGCCGAAAATGTTTCCAAATGCTCTAATGTTACCTCTAATGGATGGAGGTTTTCAAGGGTCAGATAGGCCATTAGTTTGTCCAAATCTGTGAGATAAGCCTCTACCGTATTGGTAGATAGGGATTTCTCCAACTTTAAATATTGCTTGTATTTCGCTAATATCTTGTCCGTTTTCTCGGTTCTTTTCATTTCTTTTTTCTAACTTTGTACCCAAATTCCCTGCAAAGGTATTAAAATTCAGACAAAGCATTAAATATGAAAATACAAATTATTAATGGACCTAATATCAATTTATTAGGCAAACGTGAACCTTCCATTTATGGGGCTGTTTCATTTGAAGACTATTTGGCAGATTTGAAACGTGCTTATCACGATATTGAGATTGAGTATTATCAGTCGAACGTGGAGGGGGAGATGATAAATAAGATTCATGAGGTAGGGTTTGATTATGACGGTATTGTGTTGAATGCCGGAGCATATACCCATACTTCTATCGCTTTGCAGGATGCTATACGGGCTGTGACGGCTCCGGTGATTGAAGTGCATATTTCGAATGTGCATGCCCGCGAGGAGTTTCGCCATAAATCAATGATTTCGTGTGCCTGTATAGGAGTGATTTGCGGGTTCGGGCTGGTTTCCTATCGGTTGGCGATAGAAGCGTTGTTGATGAAGAAATAATTTTTAGGTACGTATATAAAAGGTGATAAGATTATGATGTTGAAACAGACAAAAATCGTGGCGTCCATCTCAGATGAGCGTTGCGAAGTTGAATTTATTAGAGACCTATTTAAGGCAGGTATGAATGTAGTTCGTATGAACACGGCGCATGCTTCGCGTGAAGGTTTCGAGAAGTTGATTAGAAATGTGCGTGAGGTTTCCAATCGCATTGCTATATTGATGGACACAAAAGGGCCTGAAGTGCGTACAACTGCTATCACAGGCGGTGAACCTATTCCTTATAAGATTGGTGATCGCGTGAAAATTGTCGGTAATCCTAATCAGGAGACAACCCGTGAATGTATTGCCGTATCTTACCCCGGCTTTGTGCATGACCTCCAGGTGGATGGCGATATATTGATTGATGATGGTGATTTGGAATTGCGTGTAGTAGATAAAACCGATGAATATTTGGTTTGTGAGGTGCAGAATGAGGCTACTTTAGGAAACCGTAAAAGTGTAAATGTTCCGGGTGTTCGCATCAATCTTCCTTCGCTGACAGAAAAAGACCGTAACAATATATTGTATGCTATCGAGAAGGATATCGATTATATTGCCCATTCTTTTGTCAGAAACAAGCAGGATGTATTGGATATTCGCCAGATATTGGATACATATGGTAGCGATATCAAGATTATTGCCAAGATTGAGAATCAGGAAGGTGTTGACAACATTGACGAGATTCTGGAAGTGGCGGATGGCGTGATGGTGGCGCGCGGAGATTTGGGTATCGAAGTTCCGCAAGAACGTATTCCGGGCATTCAGCGTATGTTAATCCGTAAGTGTATTTTAGCTAAGAAACCGGTAATCGTGGCTACCCAGATGTTGCATACCATGATTAATAATCCGCGTCCTACCCGTGCGGAGGTTACTGATATTGCCAATGCTATTTATTATCGGACGGATGCTTTGATGCTGAGTGGTGAAACTGCATATGGAAAATATCCGGTGGAAGCGGTAAAGACTATGACCAAAGTGGCAGCTCAGGCAGAGAAAGATAAATTGTCGGAAAATGATATCCGAATTCCTTTGGACGAGTCTTCTAATGATGTGACTGCATTTCTTGCAAAACAGGCGGTAAAGGCAACCAGCAAACTGAAGATTCGTGCTATTATTACCGATAGTTTCAGTGGACGTACAGCGCGTAATATTGCAGCTTTCCGCGGAAAGTATCCGGTATTGGCTATCTGTTATAAAGAAAAGACCATGCGTCATTTGGCTTTGTCATATGGTGTAGAAGCCATTTATATGCCTGAAAAAGCAAACGGACAAGCTTACTACTTTGCTGCTTTGCGCAAATTGCTGGACGATGGTGTGTTGTGTGAGAGCGACATGGTGGCATACCTGAGTAGCGGTAAGCAGGGAACGCAGACTTCATTCCTCGAAATCAATGTGGTGGGAGATGTGCTGAAGTATGCGATGGATTATGTGCTTCCCAACCGTAACCGTTATTTATAATATCGGTAGGCATGAAAGAAACAGATGCTATTGACGAATATATCCTTCAGCATATTGATGAAGAAAGTGATTATCTGAAGGCTCTTTATCGTGATACGCACGTCAAGTTATTGCGTCCCCGCATGGCTTCGGGACATTTGCAGGGGCGTATGCTTAAAATGTTTGTGCGGATGATACGCCCTCGTCAGGTACTCGAAATAGGTACTTACAGTGGTTATTCTGCATTATGTTTGGCCGAAGGTCTCGAAGAAGGAGCCATGCTGCATACCTTTGAGATTAATGACGAACAAGAGGATTTTACTCGTCCGTGGTTGGAGGGCTCGCCTTACGCTGACAAAATAAAATTTTATATCGGTGATGCATTACAGTTGTTGCCGGATATGAACATTACGTTTGATCTGGCGTTTGTAGACGGTGACAAGCGTAAGTATATCGAATATTATGAGCTGGTATTGAAGATGCTTTCGCCGGGTGGTTACATCATAGCGGACAATACGTTGTGGGATGGCCATGTGTTGGAAGAACCGCATCATACCGACCTTCAAACTATCGGTATCAAGAAATTTAATGATTTGGTGGCAACCGACTCAAGGGTAGAGAAAGTGATTCTGCCCTTGCGTGACGGACTGACAATAATAAGAAAGAAATAAAAATAAGTAGTAATATGGAAACGACCAGACAAAATAAGATTTCCCGTCTTATTCAAAAAGAATTGAGCGAGATTTTCCTGCTTCAGACTAAAGCAATGAACGGTGTATTGGTGTCGGTAAGTGCGGTTCGCATCAGTCCGGATATGAGTATAGCGCGTGTTTACCTCAGCGTGTTCCCTTCGGAGAAGAGTCAGGAAATAGTAAAGAACATCAATGATAATATGAAGTCTATTCGCTTTGAACTGGGTACGCGCGTACGTCATCAGTTACGTATCATTCCCGAACTGAAGTTCTTTGTGGATGATTCGCTGGATTATGTCGAACGTATTGATGAACTGTTGAAAAAATAACCAACGGTGAATTTCCCCTTTTATATAGCGAAGCGCTACCTTTTCTCTAAGAAATCGCATAATGCCATTAATGTCATATCAGCTATTTCGGTTTGCGGAGTAGCTTTGGCTACATTGGCAATGGTATGTACATTGTCCGTCTTTAATGGATTTCAGGATGTAGTAGCTACCTTTTTCACTGCCTTTGACCCGGAATTGAAGATTACGGCAACCGCCGGAAAGGTTTTTGACGGGCAGGATGAACGTATTCTGGAGTTGAAGAAGTTGCCTGAGGTAGCCGTCTTTTCCGAATCGTTGGAGGAAAATGCGATGGTTCAGTATAAGGGCAGACAGACTATGGCGGTAATAAAAGGGGTAGAGGATAATTTTGACCGTCTGACTCCCATAGACAGTATCTTGTTTGGGCGAGGGGAATTGTTGCTCCATGATGAAGTGGCGGATTATGCCATTCCGGGCATTGAGCTGGTTTCGATACTTGGTACTGGAATTCGTTTTCTGGATCCGTTGGAAATTTATGCTCCCAAGCGGGGAGCAAAGGTCAACATGGCTAACCCGGCAGCCAGCTTCAACTCGGCCAATTTGTTCTCCAGCGGGCTGGTGTTTGCTGTGAATCAGCAAAAATATGATGCTTCATATATTCTGACTTCGTTGCAATTTGCCCGTAAGCTGTTTCAATATGATACGGAGGTGAGTTCTGTTGAACTGAAATTAAAGTCTGATGTCAACATTGGTAGTGTCAAGAAGAAGATACAGGCGATTTTGGGCGATGGTTTTCGGGTACAGGACCGATATGAGCAACAGGTGGATACATTTCGTATTATGGAGATAGAGAAACTCATCTCTTATCTGTTTCTGACTTTTATTCTGATGATTGCGTGTTTTAATGTGATAGGTTCCCTTTCCATGCTTATTATTGATAAGCGGGCAGATGTGGTGACATTGCGTAATTTGGGAGCAAATGATAAACTGATAACGCGGATATTTTTGCTTGAAGGGCGTATGATTTCCTTCTTCGGAGCAATCATCGGGGTCGGATTGGGATTGGTTTTGTGCTTTATCCAACAGGAGTTTGGCTTGATTGCGTTGGGAGGCGGCTCAGGAGCAGCCGGAAACTTTGTGGTGGATGCCTATCCGGTCAGTGTACATGCCTGGGACATTGTGTTGGTGTTCCTTACGGTATTGGTGGTAGGCTTCCTTTCAGTCTGGTATCCTGTGCGTTACCTCAGCCGTCGTTTGTTGTGATTCTCTTTTCTCCTTATTTCCGGTTAAATTAGTTCGTAACTGCTGATTTGGATGGGCATATCCAGATTATGAAGCACCTTTTCCAATAAGATACCTTCCCGATTGTCATATTCGTAGCCGAATGTGGCACGGATGCCTTGCAGAATAAATTGTGTGGCACGATCCAAGGCAATGGGCAGACTGTCGCCTTGCATTAAAGAACCGGTAATGACGCTTGTAAATGTATCTCCTGTACCCGGATAGTGGGCAGGCAGGTAGGGGCAGGTTACTTTCCAATAGCGGTTGCTCGAACGGTTATAGGCGTATACTGAAGTCTTTCGTGGGTCGCCTTGTACCGGAATGCTGGTAATGATGACGGTTTCAGGACCTTTGTCCGAAAGTTCGTGCAGGTAGGCTTTGAGTTCTTCGTCCGAGTTTTCGGCTTTGTAGGGTTTGTCCAGCAGATAGAACAGTTCGGTTAGATTGGGGGTAATGACATCGGCTTGAGTGATAAGGTGGCGCATTTCGATAATCATCTCTTTGTCGAAGTTGGTATATAATTTGCCATTATCACCCAACACGGGGTCAATAACGACGAGACTGTCCGGTCGGCGGAAGTCATTGATAAATCCCGATACGATTTGGATTTGTCTGGGTGAGCCCAGATAGCCAGTATAAATGGCATCAAACTGTACTTCCAGCTTTTTCCATTCGGCAATAATCTTAGGCATTTCGTCCGTCAGGTCGAGGAAAGAGAAATGAGGAAACTGAGTGTGACTGGATAATACTGCTGTGGGAAGCGGACACACTTGAAAGCCCATGGAGGAGAGAATGGGAATGACGACGGTCAGCGAGACACGCCCTGCACCGGACAAATCGTGTACGGCAGCTATTTTTTTTACTTTATTGGCATACATAATCTTTTCATAAATAGGTAATGATGCTATAACAGACAGGGGGAGCAAAAGGTTATTCCAAAGTAATACTTTCTACTTTTATATTCTCCTGACGTAGAAAGATGGAAGCGGATTCTTCAAACTTACCCGGACTTTCGGTCGTCAGAAAACGGCAGCTGTTGCCCTTGGTGCAACGGGCATCCATCTCCGTGTGTCGGTCTAGATAATCGCGCAAACTGTGTGCCACATACTCTCCTTGCGCTATGATTTGTATATGAGAAGGAGTGAACTGCTTGATTTTATCTATGAGTAACGGGTAATGGGTGCATCCCAGGACAATAGTATCGATTTTCGGGTCTGCTTCCAGCAGGCGGTCGATATATTGTTTCACAAAATAATCTGCGCCGGGAGACCGGAATTCATTGTTCTCAACCAATGGCACCCACATGGGACATGCCAAACCTGTCACTTTGATATCGGGAAATAGTTTATGTACTTCCAGCGGATAGGATTGGGATTTGATGGTACCGGCGGTGGCAAGTATGCCGATATGCCGTGTATAGGTGATGGTTCCTATGCATTCGGCAGTAGGGCGTATCACTCCGAGTACGCGGCGGGTAGGGTCATTTGATTGGGGTAAGTTCATCTGTTGGATGGTGCGGAGTGCTTTGGCTGACGCAGTGTTACAAGCCAATATAACCAATGGGCAACCCAATGCAAAGAGTTTGTTTACAGCTTGAAGAGTAAACTCATAGACCACTTCGAATGAGCGCGTGCCATAAGGGGTACGTGCATTATCTCCTAAATAGATATAATCATATTCGGGCATGAATTCCCGGATTTTATCCAGAATAGTCAGTCCGCCATAACCGGAATCAAAAACACCGATAGCACCGGTTGAAAGGGAAGAAGATGGTTGATTCATGACAATGGTCTATAAAAAGGCACGGATTACACGGATTAACACGGTTATAAATAAGTCCGTGAAATCTGTGTAATCCGCGCCCGAAGGGGTTATCTGAATTATTTAAGTCCTAATTTACCTTTAACTGCCGGAGTAACGTCTGTAGACAATGACTCGTTTACAAAAGGAATATCAGTTCTGTTCAGGTCAAAGATATAAACATATCCGCCTTCTTGTCCGACTGCTTTGATAGCATCATCTATCTTCTTATAGATAGGTTCCATCATTTCGGCGTATGCTTTCTGCAACTGCTGTTGAGCGTCTGCCTGAAACTGCATACCTTTTTCGTTCAGTTCCTGCAATTCTTTCTGGCGTCTTTCCTGGATATTCTTAGGCAAGTTAGCCTGTTCTTGTTGGTACTCAGTGAATTTCTTAGTCAATTCATCTGAAGCACGTTTCATTTCATCTTCATATTGTTTTTGCTGAGCCTGAATATCAGTCTGAGCCTTGGTGTATTCCGGCATAACAGTGAGAATCTCTGCAAATTTAACATGACCGAATTTCTGTGCAAATACGCTCATTGGAGCGATAAGTAAAAGTAATAAAGCAATTTTCTTCAACATAGTTCTATTTTTTATTAGTTATTGCAAATTTGATTATCGGATGCAAATGTATGAAATTAATTTGAATATCCTAGTTTTGAGAGCACTTCATTGCTGATATCAATACGCGGAGACGCAAAAATAATACTTTGAGCAGATGAACGGTCGACTACCGCATCGTATCCGTTTTGCTGGGCTATCTGCTTCACTGCTTCATATATTTTGTCCTGAATAGGGTTAATCAGCGCTTGTTGCTTTTTAGCCATTTCTCCTTCCGGACCAAAGTATTTTTTTCTCAGTTCTGCCGCTTCTTTTTCTTTAGCAATAATCGCTTCTTCTTTCTGAGATTTCTGTGCGGCAGACAATGAAGAGGCTGTTTTCTGATAATCCTTATACAGTGCTTCGGCTTCTTTGGCTTTAGCTTCTATTTCGGCCTGATATTGTTGGGAAGCCTGATTCAATTGGTTATTTGCCTGTTCGTATGCAGGGATATTTTTCAGAATATACTCCATATCAATCAAAGCAAACTTTTGCGCGCTGGCTGTGAATGCACAAGCCACAAATAATAGAGATAATAGAATAGCCTTTTTCATAATCACTTTGTTTTATGGGTTATTAAAACTCTTGTCCTAAGATGAAGTGGAACTGGCTGCCACCATATTGGCTGCTACCGTTAATCTTATCGAAACCGTATGCCCAGTCAATACCCATCATACCAATCATCGGTAAGAAGATACGGACACCGACACCGGCTGAACGCTTCAAACTGAACGGGTTGAATTTGCCGACTTCCGTCCAAGCATTACCGCCTTCAACAAATCCTAATGCATAGATACTTGTTGAGTTCTCCAGCATCAACGGATATCTCAACTCGGCACCTAAGCGTACATAAGCATACCCCTCGCTACCATAAGGTGTCAATGCACCGTTTTCATAACCACGCAATGCTATGGTTTCTGAAGCGTAGCTTGTACTGTATCCGGTCATACCGTCACCACCCATATAGAATGTTTCAAACGGAGACTTCTTGTATTTGTTATAGTGACCCAACAGACCGAACTCTGCACGTGTCATGATCACCGGACATTTTGAGGCACCTGTCAATGCTGTATAGGTTTTGGCTTTGAACTTCCATTTATGGTATTCAATCCAGTTAAACATACTTGCAGCTTCATCATAGTCGTCTTTTCCGTAAGTGGAATAATCCTTGTTGCTGAACAATGAATACGGCGGAGTCAGTTGTACTGATGCCGAGAATTCAGAACCGCGACGCGGGAATATCGGGTTATCCGTAGAGTTACGTGCCAAGGTGAATCCCAGACTCAGGTTGTTACAGTTACCTGTAGACATATATTCTCCATTGTTCAGCTTGATGTACAAGTAGCTCCAGTCTTTCAAGATGAAACGCTGATAGGACAATTCTGCTGTCAATGTGAAATAGTCATCCGGCCATCTTAAACGTTTACCCCAACCGATAGAAGCTCCATACATTTGGATGGACTTATCCGGGTCATAGAATGACTCATAGTTATTACCATAGCTTCCTCCATAATAATTATTCATACCATACAGGTAATTATAGTAATTATCCATGTAAGCGGAGTTATAATAGTTGCTACTGATATCTGTCTGGATAGAGTAGAACGCTGAAACTGAGAATGAATTAGGACGTTTACCTCCAAACCACGGATCGAAGAACGATACACTGTATGACTGATAGTAGCTACCATTGGTTTGTCCACTGATGGTTAATGTCTGTCCGTCACCTTGAGGCAGGAATCCACGGTAATTGTCACTCTTATTGAACAAGTTGGCCATAGAGAAGTTCGTGAACTTCAAACTTAATTTACCGATAACACCGGTTTGTCCCCATCCGGCAGAGAATTCTACCTGGTCATTGGCTTTCGATTCCAAGTTCCAGTTGATATCAACCGTTCCGTTAGTCATATCCGGTTGAACATCCGGCTGAATATTTTCAGGGTTGAAGTGTCCCATTTGGGCAATTTCACGATAAGAACGTTCCAAAGCTTCTTTGCTGAACAAATCACCCGGGCGTGTTCTTAACTCACGGCGCACTACGTTTTCGTACAAACGGTCGTTACCATTGATACGCACCTTGTTGATACTTGCTTGCGGACCTTCCTGAATACGCATTTCGAGGTCGATAGAGTCCCCGTCAATATTCACTTCTACCGGGTCAAGGTTATAAAACACATAACCGCGGTTGTAGTAGTTGTTACCAATAGCATCTTCATCTCCACTCAAACGTTCATTCATAAGTTTTTGGTTGTATACATCTCCTCTCTTCATGCGGAATTGTTCATCCAACATATCAGCCGGGAAGACGGTATTACCTACCCATGTAACATTTCGCAGATAATATTTGTCACCTTCTTCGATGCGCATATATACATCTACGGTACGGTCATCATAAGGAGTCACGCTGTCTACTACGATTTGGGCATCACGATAACCCAACTCGTTATACTTATCAATAATAAGTTGTTTGTCTTCTTCGTATTTCTCTTCAATGAATTTCTTTGAACGGAAAATATTAACGAGCTTATTCTTTTCGTTTGTCTTCTTCATTACTCGCTTCAACTTTTTGTCGGTCAGAACAGTATTTCCGTCAATGGTGATTTGGTGTACTTTTACTTTTTCTTTCTTGTCAATCATCACATCTACATCCACCTGTTCTTTGTTGTCGGCAAGATCACGTTCGATAATTGTCACTTCGGCATTCTTGAATCCTTTCTCGTCAAAGTGTTTTTTGATAAGGATTTTAGCACGGTCAATCAGGTTAGGGGTAATCTGGCTACCTTTTACCAAACCCAATTTGGCTTCAAGGTCTTCTCTTTCGCTCTTCTTCACACCGTGGTAGCGGATATCGGCAATACGCGGACGTTGTGTTAAAAGTATCTTCAGATAAATTTTATTGTCTACAATCTTTTCAGCCAATATTTGTACGTCAGAGAATAAGCCATGTCTCCAATAACGCTTTACTGCTGAAGTGATGTCGTCACCCGGGACGGTGATTACTTGTCCTACCGACAGTCCTGAAAGTCCTATCAGTACATAGTCTTCATAGTTCTTTACCCCTTCGACTTTGATTCCGCCGATTTCATATTTCTTGGGAGTTCCAGAGTAAAGTATCACCGGATTGTTGTTTTCTTGAATATTTGCTTCTTGAGCATAGCTACTGACTGAGAAACAAAACAGGCATGTAAGCGTTAATAGTATGAGTGAAATACGATATAGCATTTTATATAACTTTATATTTGTTCACTGGTTTTGCCGAAACGGCGTTCTCTCTGTTGATAATCATAAATGGCTTTGCAAAACTCTTCTTCGCGGAAATCCGGCCAAAAAGTATCGCAAAAGTATAATTCGGAATAAGCGCATTGCCATAGCAGGTAATTGCTGAGACGAATTTCACCTCCGGTACGGATCAATAAGTCCGGGTCGGGCATGAAGTGGGTGCTCAGGTTGGCACTTATTACTTTGTCGTCAATGTTTTCAATAGCCAGTTTGCCGTCTTGCACTTTTGTGGCTATTTGTTTCACGGCTTCGGTCAGCTCCCATTTGGAAGAATAGCTCAAAGCCAGAATCAAGCACATTCCGGTATTTATGGAAGTTCGCTCGATGCATTGGTTTAGTCGCTCCAAAACCTCTGCCGGTAGTTTCTGGGTGTCACCGATGATGCGGAAGCTGATATTGTTCTTCATAAAGATTTCCTCTTCGATAGAGTCCATAAGAAGGCTCATCAGCGCAGCTACTTCATCGACGGGGCGATTCCAGTTTTCAGTAGAGAAGGTGTATAGCGTCAGGTATTTGACTCCCAAGCGTGCCGCTTCTTCGGCAATGATGTGCACAGTTTCGGCACCGGCTTGGTGGCCGAAGCTTCGTATTTGTCCACGTTGCTTAGCCCATCTTCCGTTACCATCCATGATGATGGCTACGTGGGCCGGTACACGGCTCTTGTCTATTTGCTCTCTATATAGCATGTCGTGTTCTGGTTTTATATACTTTTCTTAAAGCCTAATTTATTGATTCTGCCTCGCCATACCTGGCCGGATTTACTCCACATTATCCATAAATAGTTATTCTTGTCAATAACATAAGAATAATTGCCATCGGCTTGCTTGTATAAATTGCTAAATTCTTCAGGGAAGAATACATATCTTTTCACTTGTTGCCAAGTGATGCCATTGTTTACCGATTCATAAAATGCACTGAAAGGTGCAAGGTTGGAACCGTTTTTCTTACCGGGTCCGCCAAATGCATATAATTGATTATTATAATGTATCATGGCTATATTTTCCAATTTGGGACAGAAGTCCAAATTGTCTTTTTCCGGTGGATAGTTACCCCATGTGTTTTCTGTGCTTAACTGGGCCCATACCACTGAAGTCGTATCGGTAGCAATCGGATTTTCTCCCAAAACCAACATGCGGTCTATCGAACTATTGGTATTCAGAGGATAGGAAACAAATGACAAGCTGGTTTCAGGAAAACCGTAAGGAACACTTTCCTGTTCTGTCCATTCTGTTCCGTTATGGCTTTCAACGAATACATTATCAGTATTGATTGCTATCAGTTTGTTGTTCTCTTCCGGATTATTCTGGGAATAAATATTTGATACCAGCATCTTCAATTTGGGCGCTGATTCTATTTTGCTCCAATCCGTACCGTTTTCCGACTGGTACAATTGATTTTCTGCAATAATGTATAAATGATCTCCCCATGTCATGGCAGTGGAATAGTCGGCTTTCTCCAATGACAACGGTTGCAAGGCACTCCAACTATGTCCGTCGGTAATGCTTGTTGTTGTCACGGCAACCTTTCCCTCGTCCTGACGGGCAAATACATAAATCTTATCATTGAAATAAACGGCCTTTTGTGCCTGGATGGCACTACCGTTGAAGTCGCTGCTTAAATTAGACCATACCAATGAATCTGGCTCCTGTTTATGGACATTGATTTCGGCTGTATAGACCGCACCATATTCCATGCTTTGCGCCATTACCTTAAACTTGACAGGATTTTCAAAATTTAAGGAGTCTGTGGATGTCCATAGAGAATCCTTATCGGCTACAATAAGAATATAAGGTGTGTCTGCAGTGATTTCCACTACTACCTTGCTGACATTCGTACCCACCGGAAGCGAGTCCGCATTATAGATACGTCTTTCTACCTGGTCAATGATAAAGGGATAATCAGAACCTTTCACGGTAGCTGTCAGTGTTGTGTCTTTCCCGTTAACTTTGGCGGTGTATTTAGTCTCTATGTTATCTTTAATCGAAAAAGCAGTAATACTGGATTCCGAGCTTAAAGTCACTTCGTTGTCGTCATCGTTCAAACATGATGTAATCATAAAAGCGGCCATAAGCAGCCCTGTGATAACTGTCAAAAACTTTATTTTCATTTGCAAATGAGTCTTTTTGTTACAAGTCGCAAAAGTAGGAAGATTTTTTTCTATATAGAAGTTTTGGAACAAGTTTTATATTAATTTATAGATAAACCTCCGCTTTTTATCTGCTAATCAGACGTATTTTGTCTATGAGCCTATGGGTAGCAGGCATGAAGAAAATCTCTTCCAAAGTATCTTTCGCTCTCTTTAAAATATTTTTTTTGAATAGTGGGAGCTGCAACTCCCTCTTTTAGAAAGATGGGGGATTGCTCTATATAAGCTTCGTCCCATAAATCCGAGTCGATGAAGGATTGAAGCAGCATACTTCCTCCTTCAACCAGTAGGGACTGGAGCTTTTTTTCGTATAGAAACTCCATTATTTGTGGCAGGATGTCGCACCCGAAGTTCAGGCGTACGAATCCGGCATCGGAGTGGAGAGGCTCTTTTTGTGTGAATATGTAAGTCGGAGCTTCTTCATTGAACAATGAGAGATGGGAGGGAAGGGTTAAATCCTTGTCTATTACCAGACGGACGGGATTCTTGCCATACCAGTTGCGGGTAGTCAGAGAAGGATTGTCTAGCAGGGCTGTCCGGCGTCCTACCAAAATAGCATCATGTTCGGCTCTTTTTTTATGTACGACCATGCCGGTGAGGGGGCTTGACAAAACTATCGGCTTTCCTTCTGTACGGTTGATGTCGATAAAACCATCTGCAGACTCTGCCCATTTCAGGGTGATATAAGGACGTCTTTGCGTATTGAAAATAATAAAATGCTTGATGAGCCGGCGGCATTCTTCTTCTAAAACTCCGACTGTCACTTCTATTCCGGCTTGGCGCAATTTATCGATACCTCGTCCGGCAACTAAAGAGAAGGGGTCCATACATCCTACAACGACTTTGGGAATGCCTTTCTCTATAATAAGGTCGGCGCAAGGCGGTGTTTTCCCGTAATGAGAGCAAGGCTCGAGGCTCACATAAAGGGTTGATTCCTTTAAAAGACTTTCGTCTTTTACCGAACGGATGGCATTTACTTCAGCATGGGATTCTCCGCACCGGATGTGGTAACCTTCACCTATAATAGTATCTTTGCGCACAATTACAGCTCCGACCATGGGGTTGGGGGCGGTAGTGCACAAACCATTGCGTGCCAGTTGTAGGCATCTGGATATATATTTTTCGTCTTTTGTCATAACCATACGGTTTAAATTTCTACTTTTGCATATAATTAAACAATCAATGAATCCTATTACATATTATATAAAGCAAGCTCTGGCAGATTATTATCCCGACTCCGAGGCTGCGTCTTTGGCAAAATTGTTGTTGACGCAAGTATTCGGATTCACTGTGATTGAACTGTATGGGGGCAAAGATAGAAGTTTTTCGGAATATGAGCAGAAACAATTGGATGATATTCTGATTCGTTTGCAAAAACACGAACCGGTTCAATATATTATCGGTATGGAAATGTTTTACGGGCTTTCATTTGAGGTTGATGAAAATGTGCTGATACCTCGTCCCGAAACAGAAGAATTGGTTGAGTGGATTCTGAAAGATAATAAGGAGGGCGGGCTTCGGGTGCTTGATATTGGCACAGGAAGCGGATGTATACCGATTACTCTCGCTAAGTTTTTGCTACATGCCGATATTGCTTCATGGGATATTTCTGATGGAGCTCTGGAGGTTGCGCGGCGTAATTGCAGACGAAACGATGTAAAGGTGAGGCTGGAACGAAAGGATGTCTTGCAAACCTCTTCTTCGGAAGAGCAGTTTGATATCATTGTCAGTAATCCACCTTATATTACAGAAAAAGAAAAGACTGCTATGGAGGCCAATGTTTTAGAGTGGGAGCCTTCTGTCGCCTTGTTTGTCCCCGATGAACAGCCATTGTTATTTTATACAAAAATAGCTGAACTGGGACTTGAAATGTTGGTGTCGGGAGGCAGGCTTTATTTTGAAATCAATCGGGATTATGGTGCTGCTACGGTAAGTATGCTTGAAAGGTTGGGGTATCACCATGTAGAATTAAGAAAAGATTTATCCGGCAATGACCGGATGGTAAAAGCAATAAGATGAAGAAAGAATGTAGCGAAAACGAAGTTCGCAATAAGGCGGAAGCCTATTGCTCGTCTGTGGAACGGTGCGTGTCCGAAGTAGAGGCAAAACTTGAACAATGGGGGGCGGATAATGGCATAAAAGAAAGAGTGATTGAACACTTGATAAAAGAAAAATATATCGACCAACAGCGCTATTGTGCAGCTTTTGTGCGCGATAAGTATCGGTTTAATCAATGGGGGAGGCTGAAAATAGTGCAGGCTTTACGCTTGAAGAAAATTCCGGCAAATGTGATAAGTCTAGGTTTGGAAGCAATTGATGAAAGCGAATATTTATCCATTCTTTCGGGGCTTATCGAGCAGAAAAAGAGAAGCGTCAAAGCAAATACGGACTATGAGCGCAATGGCAAGTTGATTCGTTTTGCTATTGGCCGGGGCTTTGAAATGGAAGAGATACTTCGTTGTGTGAAACAGGTTGATGCCGATGTGGAGTATTTGGGCTGATTTATGGGACTTGTTTTTCCCCGAATGTTGTATCATTTGCGATGAACGTTTGATGAAGCATGAACACTTTTTGTGTTTCCGCTGTTTGGCGACTTTGCCGCATACGAATCTGCACTTACAAAGAAATAATGAGGTGGAACGTAACTTTTGGGGGAAGTTCCCGGTGGAACGTGCTGCTTCTTTTTTATATTATGCCAAAGGAAGTGTTGTCAGGCAGTTGTTGTATGAACTAAAATATTATGGAAATAAAGAGATAGGAGGGTTCTTGGGGAGATATATGGCGGCTGAGCTATTGCCTTCCGGTTTCTTTGAAGGCATAGATTATATTCTTCCGGTTCCACTTCACCGTAAAAAGGAGCGCTTGCGCGGTTATAATCAAAGTGAATGGCTCGCCAAAGGAGTAGGAAGCGTGACTTCCATCCCGGTACTTTCGGATGTAATGGAAAGGTGTAAGTATACAGAAACTCAAACGCATAAGGGGCTTTATGAACGGTGGGAAAATGTTTGTGACATTTTTGTTTGTAACACTCCGGCGATATTGCAGGGCAAGCATGTTTTACTGATAGATGACGTGCTTACCACCGGTGCTACCATCGTGTCTTGTTCCGATGCGCTGAAAGATGTTGCCGATATTCGTATCAGTGTACTTACCCTTGCATTGGCCGGTCAGGGGTAATTTATTGCATCGGTTGGCTATTGGAGCAAAGAAATGAAATCAGCCAATTAAAACCGCTACATCTCCTCCTTTTATTTTTTTGAAAAATACCTTGTCCCTTTTTTCTTTATCTCGATGTATTTCTATATTTTTGCAACATATTTATCAGATGTAGTTAAGTTATGAAGACTTTAGAAAAATTATTCGCAGAGAAATTACTGAAGATTAAGGCTATAAAATTGCAGCCGGCTAATCCTTTTACTTGGGCCTCCGGTTGGAAGTCGCCTTTCTATTGTGATAACCGCAAGACTCTTTCGTATCCTTCTCTTCGTAATTTTGTAAAACTTGAGATTAGCCGTATCGTGCTGGAGAAATTCGGCCAAGTAGATGCTATTGCCGGTGTTGCTACAGGGGCTATCCCTCAAGGAGCTTTGGTAGCAGATGAACTGAACCTTCCGTTTGTGTATGTTCGTTCTACCCCCAAAGACCATGGTTTGGAGAACCTGATTGAAGGTGAACTTCGTCCGGGTATGAAAGTCGTAGTTATCGAGGATCTTATTTCTACCGGTGGCAGCAGCCTGAAGGCTGTTGAGGCTATCCGTCGTGACGGTTGTGAAGTAATAGGTATGGTTGCAGCATTTACTTACGGATTCCCCGTTGCTATTGAAGCATTTAAGGAAGCAAAAGTAAATTTGGTGACTTTGACAAATTATGAAGCCGTTTTGGAAGCTGCATTGAAGACAGGATATATCAATGAAGAAGATGTTCCGGTTTTGGATGCATGGAGAAAAGACCCGGCTCATTGGGATGCAGGAAAGTAATTTATTATTTAAGATTAAAATATATTTAAAAGAGAACTGTTCGAAGAATTATTTCTTCGGACCGTTCTCTTTTTGTTTATAAATGTCGAGATATGGCTCAGTATGAAAGTAATGTGAAGCATGTTCCGTATAGTCAGGAGCGTGTATATGATAAGTTGTCCGATTTGAATAATTTGGCAGCGATACGTGAGAGAATGGATGAAATGCGTGAAAAAATTGGCGATAAGATTCAGGATATGACATTTGACCGCGATTCGCTGACACTTACCGTACAAGGAATGAATGTCACTTTGCGCATTATAGAACGTGAACCTTGCAAATGTATCAAGTTTGAAGGAGACAAATCTCCGATTCCTTTAAATCTGTGGATACAGATTTTACCGGTAAATGAAAATGAGGCTAAAATGAAAGTGACCATCCGCGCCGAAGTGAATATGTTTATGAAAGCAATGGTAGCGAAACCTTTGCAGGAAGGGGTGGAGAAGTTGGCTGATATGTTATCAATGATACCTTATTAATATAGAAAGAATATGGCTCAGAAACTATGGGAAAAGAGTGTCCGGGTAAATGATGAGATTGACCGTTTTACCGTAGGACGTGACCGTGAGATGGACCTTTATTTGGCAAAACATGATGTTTTGGGTTCTATGGCCCATATCACGATGCTGGAGAGTATCGGTTTGTTGACTGCCGGGGAGTTGCAGGCTCTGCTGGCCGAGATGAAGAATATTTATGTTTCTGCCGAAAAGGGTGAATTTGTTATAGAAGATGGCATAGAAGATGTACATTCGCAAGTGGAGCTGATGCTGACTCGCAAGTTGGGTGATGTGGGTAAGAAGATTCATAGCGGACGTTCGCGCAACGACCAGGTGCTGGTAGACTTGAAACTGTTCACTCGTACCCAACTCAAAGAGGTGGCCGAAGCGGTGGAACAATTGTTTCATGTACTGATTTCCCAAAGTAATAGATATAAAGATGTCTTGATGCCGGGATATACCCATTTGCAGATAGCAATGCCTTCTTCATTCGGTTTGTGGTTTGGAGCCTATGCCGAAAGTTTGGTGGATGATATGATGCTTTTGCAGGCAGCCTTTAAGATGTGCAACCGCAATCCGTTGGGCTCGGCAGCCGGATATGGTTCCTCTTTTCCTTTAAACAGAGAAATGACTACCCGTTTGCTGGGATTTGATTCGATGAATTATAATGTGGTCTATGCACAGATGGGGCGTGGCAAGATGGAGCGCAATGTGGCTTTTGCTCTTGCTTCTATTGCCGGAACAGTTTCCAAACTGGCTTTTGATGCCTGTATGTTTAGTAGTCAGAATTTCGGTTTTGTGAAGCTGCCCGATGAATGTACGACCGGTTCCAGTATCATGCCGCACAAAAAGAACCCGGATGTGTTTGAACTGACGCGTGCCAAATGTAATAAGATTCAAGCACTTCCGCAACAGATTATGATGATTATGAATAATCTCCCTTCCGGCTATTTCCGTGATTTGCAGATTATCAAAGAAGTGTTCCTGCCCGCGTTCCAAGAGTTGAAGGACTGTTTGCAGATGACTACTTATATTATGGATAAAATAAAGGTGAACGAACATATCTTGGATGATGACCGTTACTTGTACATCTTTAGTGTGGAAGAGGTGAATCGTTTGGCTGCCGAAGGAATGCCGTTCCGCGATGCTTATAAGAAAGTGGGACTGGATATCGAAGCCGGTAAGTTCACCCACAACAAGCAAGTGCATCACACTCACGAAGGAAGCATCGGCAATCTATGTAACGACAAGATTATCCTGTTGATGGAAAAGGTGGTCGACGGATTTAACTTCTCTGCCATGGAACAGGCAGAAAAATCTCTGTTGGACAGATAAATAATAAAGACATGGAGTATCAACCTTCAGTGGAACGCTATGACAGAATGCAGTATAAGAACTGTGGAAATAGTGGTCTGCTTTTGCCACGCATCTCGTTGGGATTGTGGCATAATTTTGGCAGTGTAGACGATTTCGGGATAGCTTCCGATATGATAAAGTATGCTTTTGACAATGGAGTTACTCATTTCGATTTGGCAAATAACTATGGTCCGGTTCCCGGTAGTGCGGAAACAAATTTTGGTAAGATTCTGAAAGAGAACTTTCGGGGCTATCGTGATGAGATGATAATCTCCTCTAAGGCAGGACATGAAATGTGGGCGGGACCTTACGGCGGCAACAGCTCACGCAAAAATCTGATGGCAAGTATAGAACAGAGTCTCCGCCGCACGGGTTTGGAATATTTTGATATCTTTTATAGTCACCGTTATGATGGGGTTACTCCGGTGGAAGAAACCGTTCAGGCATTGATTGATATGGTAAAGCAAGGAAAAACGCTGTATATCGGAATCTCAAAATATCCGCCTGAAAAGGCGAGGGTGGCTTATGAAATGATGAAGGCTGCCGGCACTCCTTGTTTGATAAGCCAGTATCGTTATAGTATGTTCGATCGGGCTGTCGAGGCAGAGTCTTTGGCATTGGCAGCACAATATGGATCCGGTTTCATTGCTTTCTCTCCGTTGGCGCAAGGGTTGTTGACAGACAAATATTTGCATGGTATTCCTGAAAATTCTCGTGCCGCTCGTGCCACCGGCTTCTTGAAAGCCGACCAAGTAACGGCTGATAAAGTGAGGAAAGCTGCCCGCCTGAATGAAATTGCTGTCCGTCGCGGGCAGACTTTGGCGGAAATGGCATTGGCATGGGTACTGAGAGATGAGCGTATGACTTCGGTTATTGTTGGTGCAAGTTCGGTCAAACAATTGAATGATAACCTTCATGCTTTGGAGAATTTGGCATTTTTAAATGACGAATTAGCAGAGATAGAAGGAATATTACGTTCTTAAATAAAAAAAAACGGGTGCAAAATTTGGTAGATATTATAAAACTCCTTATCTTTGCACCCGTCAAACAAAACGCGGAAATAGCTCAGTTGGTAGAGCATAACCTTGCCAAGGTTAGGGTCGCGAGTTCGAGTCTCGTTTTCCGCTCTCTCTCGTCGAGGATGCTCGAATGGTGGAATCGGTAGACACGAGGGACTTAAAATCCCTTGGCCATTGCGGCTGTGCGGGTTCAAGTCCCGCTTCGAGTACAAGAGTAATCCTTTAATCGCCTGCAAATCAAAAAGTTGTAGGCGATTTTCTTTTTATTGCTGAAACTTTTTTCTTTGCTGAATAATAGCGGCTCAGCCGATTTTCCCGGTTGGCAAGCTTTCTTTTAAGCGTATAGCATAGCCGGCCTGAACATGAAGAATTTTACATCAGCCACTCCTCTTAACTGGTTTCGAAAAGCGGGGGATAGACAGATCATTTGTTTGATTACCGCCTGTGTATTATTTGCATGATAGGCAGATATAATTTTTATTTCCGTGTCAGACAATGATATGGCAAAATCAATGGCATATTGCCACATCTTTGTACAGATGATAAACAGATACAATGTACAGACAATATAAATTTTTAGATGCAGTTCATGATGATGCTGACCATCATCTCTTTTTCTTCCGTCCGTGATTCGGCAATCATAATGGTAAGTGCCACAAGGGTATGGTCGGCAATACGTTTGCTGCCGTCTTCATGATAGAGAATACCGTTCTTGTCAAGGAAATAGAGAAATACAGTAGCTGCAATACGCTTGTTTCCGTCACTGAAGCTATGATTTTTGGTGACGAAATAAAGAAGATTGGCCGCTTTTTCTTCAAGGGTAGGGTAAACATCCTTACCGCCGAAACTTTGGTAGATATTGCCGATGCTGCCTTTGAAGGAATCGTCTTTTTCATGTCCGAACAGGTCGGAATCTGCGCCAAAGCGCATTTGGTCTATCAGACCACGGCATTCTTCGTAACTTAGAACGTATGTTGCTTTACTTCCCTGCGGTCGTTTCATACATTGATGGTCGTAATCATCGAGCAGGGTAAGAGCGGTGTTGTAATTTTCAATCACACTAAGCACTTGTTTGGCATCAAGCTCGTTTTGGGTACGTTTCATGATGCGTATCACCTCTCCAAGCTGTTGCAGACGTTGGTCGTTGATGGCGTAGCCTTTGATGATATATTCCGTCAAGATAGAATTTGCCCATTTACGGAAAGCCACGCCTCTTTTAGATTTAACCCTGTAACCTACGGAAATAATCACATCGAGATTGTAATATTCTGTTTGTTTGGTTTGCGTTTTACCTTCCATAGCACCGTGCCGGGTGGTGGTCGCAAATTTTGCGACTACCACTTGCCCTTCCAGTTCTTCACGCATGGCATTGTTGATATGCTTACCAATGGTCTTTACATCCCTGTCGAACAGAACGGACATTTGTTGTCGGTTAAGCCATACTGTTTTTTCTTCGGTTGATACCGGAACTTCCAATATGGTTTCTGCATCTTTGAAAATAGCTATCTTGTTTTCCATATCATTTTTCTATTACATTCGGTTGTTTATATGCCGCACACATGAATATAAAGCGGTCTTTCAATATCAAGGATGAGTTGTGTTTTACTGCGCTACTACCTTTCTTGTGATGTCCGGAAACATACATATTGACTTGTACTTTAGTCAGCATATCCAAGTGAGTCTTACGACAAAGTTTGCTGCTTCCCATTGTGTAAAGGGCGTTATAAATATTATCGAAACTATCTTTATCAAAAACTTTCACTTCTCTATCTATTTGGTCAAGTAACTTTCTGATTTTTACATTATAGCCACTCTTACCGGTCACGTATTTTAGAATAGGGAAGTTAAACTGCCACTTTTTAATAATATCTAAAGCATATCGCATGATAGGTATTTCCACTTCGTCTTTATGCTCATTACTTTTCAATGTTTTCTGAGGCAGATAGCGTAAGTAAGGAATCCTCTCGGCACTGACAAAACTTTATCCATATTCAGTGACTTAAAATCATCAATATGGCTTCCGAAAGTGCATTGCAGAAGAAATGCTTCCTTGGCTTCCTGTAATAAATAGACAGGTGCATCGTAACTCTCTTTCATTACAACTTTTCTCCGGTTCTTATCTAGTTTTCTGAAAGCCGACACATCTATTTCATCACGGTCTTCCAATTCTGTATAGAATGCCTGCAACATTCTAAGTTTGATGGCAACAGTATTCTGTGCACGTTCTTTGGATGGAATACAACGCTCCTTGATTTCGCTATATAAAGCTGGGTATTTCTCAACATATTTATATTCTTCAAATAAGAAAAGCCGTAGTTCCATTAAGTCATCTGCCGAAAAACTCTTTGGAAGTACATTTAACTGGTTACGGATGGTCAAATATCGTTTCAACTCATTATATAATCCATTGTATTGAAGCATCCTCTTTTCTGCAAAACTACCGTCTCTATATCCCTCCTTGATGAATCGGGTATATCTTTCCAATAGAGTTTCTTCTTTGGTTACGGCAATATAATTTTGGGGATGAAGATGCCTGCAGATTGTTTCTTCAAACAATGTAGCTGTAATGAGGCTTTTATCCATTTTAGCACAAAGTTCAATATAGGCGGTTTCAATGGCTGACATTTCCCGGTCTATCTTTTCTTTCAGTTCGTGATTGTAGATAGATACTTTAGGACGAAGTTCTCCATCGTCTTCAAGCTTTGCTAAGTCTTTAATATCAGCCTTGATTTCACTCTTGTGATATAAGTCCACCTCACGACCGTCTTTCAGGCGGAATCGCAATTTAATCATTCCCTCTGATTTGATAGTCCTTCTGAATAGTGTTAATCCTTTCATTGATATTACCGTTTTTATCGTGGTGTAAATATACGGTTTTTGTACCACTGAATAACAATTCTGCACCATTTGTTTGCAATGCCTCGCAATAAATTATAATAATGTAATTATTTGAGCCTTTATATTATTTTTGTCTAGCATGCCACCACCCTATACACATTCCCCTTGGCGGTATGTACCCGCTCGCCCAGCTGTGGCAGGATGCGGCTCAGGCTGTAGGCGGTCATACCCTTCATGGCTGAAGGATGGGCAGACTTCATCCGCTCGAATAATTGGGTGGCGGAAAGGGTCAGCACTTCCTGCGGATGGTCCTCTTGGGTGGCAAAGCGGAAACAGAGGCGGAACACCTCTTCTTCGGGTATATGTTTGTAGAACAGGGTGTTGTGCTGTTGGATAGCCTGCTCTTCTTCCTTGTTGAACCAGCTTCGTTTGCCGGACAGGAGTTCCGCTTTGAGCTGGGCGTACAGCTGTTCATGCTCCACAGGCGTGACGCAGTCAATGGCGTGCTCCAAGCTGACACAGAGGAAGCGGCGCGAGCCGGTGCGGTCTACCAGCAGGTCCTCCCGGTTGCTGGTGCCGATGAACGAGGCGATGCGGGGAAGTGCCGAAGCGCTGCGTTTGTAGGCCTTGCGGATGTTCAGTGCGGAAGCTTGCATCAGGTTCTTCAGCAGGGGCATTTTGGACGCGCTGAGTTTGTCGAATTCATCCAGATTAATCAGCCCGCAGGCAGCGAGTTTGGCTTCGGCGGATGCCGGAGAGCCGAGGTCGTAACTTTCTGTGTAATAGGCTTTCAGCGCATCGGGCATCAGCAGGCGGCAGAACGTACTTTTCCCCAGTCCTTGTCGGCTGCTCACCAGTAGGGGAGCCACGCTGTTGGCGCGGTTGATACTGTTAGCGCGGTTGGCGTTGTTGGTATCCGGATGGAACTGCATCCATTGGGCGGAGAGCCCCAGCATCCAGCGGTGGAAACCGTTCACCCATACCGGATTGTCGGACACCCGGCGGGCGAGTGCCGACACCCGGTCCGTGCCGTCCCATTCGGAGAGCTGCTCAAAGTAAGCGGTAAAGGGATGGTATTCGCTGATGCGGCGCGAGCGCACAAAGCGTTGGATATCCCTATCCCAGCAGTCTATGCCTGTTTCGATGGCCTCCATGCTGAGCGTGTTCATCCATCGTTCGTCCACTTTGGCGTAACGCAGATGGGCATCGGGAATGTTGTTTGTTACTTCTGCCACTTCGGTTTCCTCGGTCAGCACGTTGAAGCGGAAGCGGTAGCGGGAGGTGAGGAAAGCGGTCACTTCCTGCATCAGGGAGGATGATTTCGCTTTCTTGACTTCCTCTTCCGAGGATTCTAATCCGGCTTCCTTTTCAATATCTTTCGAGTGTGCGATATTCATAACCTTTCGAGCACTTCCCGATTGTGCGGATTCCTTCTCTGTTTTTTCAATTAAGACTGCCGGGCATCCGGGAGCTTCGTTCCTGCTTTCCGGCAAATTGCCCTTGCCGTTTTCAGCCGGAAGAACCTGTGACTTGCTCACTTCCTTCACTCCGTCTTCATCGGACACAATGTAATGGTAAACGCCCGCCAGCGCATTCCCGTCGGTACGCGGAGTCCAGTCCACCACCAGAGCCACCCGACCCTCGCGGATATCCACAGCCAGGTGCACACCGGGGATGGTTCGACAAAGCGGCATCAGTCCGTTGAGGGCGGATACGAAGTCACGGCGCGGCGTTCCGTCGGAAGGAACAGGAGCTGACAGGAATTTGCTTCCGAAGAAGACTGTTTTGAGGGTGGCGAATACATTCATGAGGCACTTTTTTTAGATTTGACGAACTACAAATATACAACATGAAAAAGCGTTTGTCAAGAGAGAAGACAAATTAATCAAACCCGGGTACAGGATATGACGGAGCCTGACACAATGACATATATACGTGCAGGTTCATGCGTACGTACGTGTAGCTCGATGTGTATATACGTGTGGCCTGATGCCACCGTATGTGTAGCCCGATGCGTACGTACACACTTTACAAACAGGGGGATGTGTCAAAATGTGGATAATGCTGTCGTTTCGTTCGTAGGGGCAGGGTTCACCTGCCCGAAAACACAAAGCAAACTGTTTTCGGGCGAGCGAGCCTCGCCCCTACAGCTGACGATGGGATAGGTCGGTTTAGTTTTGGCACACTCCCATGCTGCAAAAAGACCTTGATGTTTTCCAAAAAGATGGTGATGTTTTTAAGAAACATCACCATCTTTTTTAAAAAGCTCGGCATGTTTTTTATGTAAGGGAAGATGGAATCACCCTCACTAAGCCGGTCATTCCTTTTTTTCCGTTCATCCTTACAGCTTAACCAAAACACATTATCAATCAATCGGTTAACAATGACAGAACATCCCCTCATTCCCCTTTCAGTCATGCTTCCCAAGCTACTTTTAAACCAGCCTTCAGCATTTGTCCCGCCAGAAGAAGTTTTACAGATGAAAGGAGGCTGAAAAGACGATACGACATGTCCATTCACTACCGGAGCTCCCACCGGCAGGACATTTCAACGGTAGATGAAAGGAGGAAGGAAGAAACAATACAATTATTGGTAGACGTCGTGATTCGGGTAAGCATCTCTGCGATTCTATATTGTTGTCCTTCTTTAGTTCTTCTATCTTTGCAATATATAAAAACGAAACATTATGTCTTTAAAAAAGCACAGATTTAGGACCACTTGGGACTGTTAGTAGACTACCATTGTTCTATAGCTAATGTTTGCTGCGAGCAGCATGTCACTTTCGGGGATATGAGTTCTTGTATGTTCAAGCAGGGCTATAGCGTCAAACAAGCCAGGGAGAATGTGGTCCGTGATTGTTACGAAGAGACATAGTTGGGACTTTTTTAAAGAAGCTCTAGTTATATAATTTTCTTCATTAGAATAGAAAAAAAGAGGTGATGAAAGCTATGTATGATAAGCTCAAGTCTCTGAGGTGGTATATAATTTATGATTGGTCTGTTAAAGCTGCATTTGAATGGTTTCTAATGGGAGATGGAGAATGAAAGAATAGTAGATGTTAAAAAAATAATAGCATATTAGATTCTTTTCTTAACTATTAAGTAATATATTTGCGTATAATTAATAACAAATGACTGAAAAAGAGCTAATCATATTATTGAAAGAAGGAGACGAAAAAGCCTTTACTACTTTGTATAGAAGGTATTGGTCAAAGGTTTATAATTTTTCTCGCTTATACTTATCTTCTATTTTGGAGATTGAAGAGGTTGTGCAAGAGGTATTTGTTAAGGTTTGGGAGAGTCGCTCCTTGTTGCGTGAGGATGATAACTTTAAAGGATTCCTTTTTGTTATTACCCGTAATTTAGTTTTTAATCAATTTCGTAGGAGCTTTAATGAAAATGCGTATAAACTGACTGTATTAAGTAGTATTATGCCTTATTATAATCTTGAAGAAGAGCTGACTGCGGCAGATTTACAGGAATTTATAGAAAAAATGGTCAAAGAGCTTCCTCCGCGCCAACAGGAAGTATTCAATCTGAGCCGAAATGCTCATTTAACTTATAAGGAAATATCTATTCGCTTGAATATCAGTGAAAAAACTGTAGAGAGACATATTAATGAAGCTCTGAAGTTCTTGAAGAAGAATATAATGTTTTATCTTATTTTTATCTTTTAAATTATTTCATTTCTGATTTTCTCAAAAAAAAAGTGCTTTTGGCTGGGGGTACTTTATTAGTTATGCGTATTTATATTAAATGCGTATAAAATTATCTGTGCAAAAACAAAATGTAAAATGGACAAAAATAGGGATGATATAATAAGGAAGCTGTTTGAACGTTCTTTGGAACCTAAAGAAAGAGGGGAGTTGAATAATTATGAATTTATTAATGATGCTCTTCGCAAACAATGGGAAGAGGCACCTGCCATTGTTGATTCGGTAAGAGAAGAACGTATTTTGCATAGTGTATTGAAGAATGTTAAAAGAAAGACTAATTATTTCACTTACTCTTTCTATCGATATGGAATAGCTGTATCAGTAGCTATATGTATGTTGCTTTCGGCGTTATTATTTGTGGAGAGCGGCCGTCAGGAAGTGATTTATGTTGTGAATACTGGATATCAATCAATGGACTCAGTGAAATTAGCGGATGGTACAAAGGTGATGTTGGGTGCAGGTAGTAAGCTTACCTATCCTCAAAAATTTTCAGGATCTAATAGAGAGGTTAAATTGTCTGGACAAGCATTTTTTAATGTGAGTCCAGATAAATCTCATCCGTTTATTGTGAAAACTAAAAAGATGGATGTAACGGTCATGGGAACCTCTTTTGAAATATTTAGTTACGATAACGATAAAGAGGTAGAGGCTGTTTTGTTGACAGGGAAAGTGAAAGTAGCGATTTCAGATAATAAAAAGTTGGAAGGCAAAATATATACTTTAGCTCCAAATGAAAAGTTGACTTATAGTGAAGAAGAGGGAGTGAATCTTACAAATATTGATGCAGATGCTTATTCCGGTTGGCGAAAGGGGAAGAGAATGAGTTTTAAGAATGAAACTTTGCAGATGATATTGAATAGATTAGAAAAGTGGTATGGGCAAAGGATAGAGTGTGATCCTCAATTAGCAGAATATTATCGTTTCACTTTTACTGTACATAGCGAACCGTTAGCTCTAATATTAAATTACATATCACATAGTGCTCCATTGACTTATAAAATGGTTGGCAATAATCATTATCTAATAGAACTAAAGCACTAAGAATGTTTGAACTTTAAAAATTGAAGCTTATGAGAAATACAAGACTATGATAAATATTTTTCTATAGAATTATTTGAGAAGGTTTATATTTCCACAAAAATGGAATTACTGTTAATTTTTTAATCTAATAAACAATTCAAATTTATGAAAAAAAGTAATCTGCGGTTGTTTTATCCGCAAAAAGTAAAACGACACCTTTTTTGTGCCTTAATGGCTTGTGCTACTTGTTCAATACCGGCAAATGCTTTTACTCAGGCCACTTTTATCTCGCTAAGTAAGTCGAATGTTTCCATGCACTCTGTGATGGAGGAAATAGAAAAACTTAGTGATTATACGTTTTTTTATAATGATAACCAAATCAAATTGGACAAAAAGATTTCTGTGAATGCCAAGAATGCTTCTATTGAACAAGTATTAAATCAGATGTTTAAAGATTCTGGTTATACTTATAAAATAGTAAATAACCAAATTCTTATTTCAACAGTAAAAGCTGTAAATGTAATAGAACATCAACAGCAGAAGAGCAGGACTATAACTGGTTGTGTAAAAGATGTGAATGGTGAACCTATTATTGGTGCTTCTGTTGTTGAAAAAGGGGTTGCTACAAATGGAACAGTTACAGATTTTGAAGGTAATTACACACTGACGATTTCTAGTGATGAATTGCAAATTAGCTATATAGGTTATTTACCCCAAGTAGTAAAAGTTCACTCGGGTACTTCTTTTTATAATGTAACTTTAAAAGAAGATACGAAAACATTGGATGAAGTCGTAGTTATCGGCTATGGTACTCAAAAGAAGGTGAATTTAACAGGTTCTGTTGCTTCTGTTAGCTCAAGTGAAATTAAAGACCGGGTTCAAACTAATGTGCTTTCAGCTGTTCAAGGTACAGTACCTGGAGTGACTGTAATTTCTCGTCCGGGGTCTACTCCATCTATCAACTTTCGTGGACGTGGTAATTTAGGAACTTCAGAACCTCTTTATGTGATTGATGGTGCTATTGCAGATGCTGCGTTTTTTCAAAGTCTTAATCCGAACTCTATAGAAAGTATCTCCTTTTTGAAGGATGCTTCGTCTTCTGCTATTTATGGTTCTCGTGCAGCTTATGGTGTTGTTTTGGTAACTACCAAAAATGGTGAAAAGGGAAAAATGAATGTTTCATATAGTGGTTTGGTGGGTATGAAAACTCCTACTTATTTACCTAAAACTGTAGATTCATGGGAGTATGCTTCTATGTTGAATGAAGGTATGTATAACCGTAATGCGGCAAATGGTAAATATCAGGCATATTCACAAGAAGAAATTGATAAATTTAGAAATGGAACAGATCTTGACTATTACCCTAACACAAATTGGGCTGATTTGGTGTTGGATAAACATGTATTGACTACTCAACATTCTGTAAGTTTCAGTGGAGGAAGTGATAAAGTACGCTATTTTATGAATTTAGGGTATATGTATGATGATAAGCCTAATTTTATGTCAGGGCAGGACAAAACTCGTTATACATTGGATACTAATATAGCATCGGATATTACTAAATGGTTTACTGTTAAAGGTAGTATTAAATACATACGTAATGTGTCTGATACAGAACATGGACAACCTTGGATGGGAAACTTTTTATTGGTTCCATCTATTATGGTGGCTCAACAGTCAAATGGAGAATGGGGAAGTATTGCCGGTGGTAAACAGGCTACCCAATCTTTTATCACAGGCAATCCTCTTCGTGCTTTAAGTAATAAAAATTGGAGTAAATCCAAAACTGAAGAAACAATGTATGATTTAGGTTTTGATATAAAACCGGTTAAAGGATTGGTTATTAGTGGTCAAGGGGTATTCCGCGGACAAGAGTATAAAGGTAAGTCTTACACGGCTTTGCAAGATGAAGTGAAGACTTTCGAGACTGGTACACCTATTGGTGGTACTGGTACTTATACAAACTCTATGAGTATGAATTGGAGTAGTGTAACACGTATGTTGTATACTGGAACTATCAAATATGATTGGTCTAATTCTATACATAACATTACTGCATTAGCCGGTACTTCTTATGAGCACTATAAATATGAAGCATTGAGCGCAGGACGTAAAAACTTTCCATCTGATGCTTTGGAGGATTTGAACGGTGGTTCTAATGCTGGAAAAGATCTTTCCAATGGTGGTGGAATGACTGAATACAAAATTCTTTCGTACTTTGGCCGTATCAATTATTCATTAATGGATCGTTATTTATTAGAAGCTAATATTCGTGCAGATGCCTCTTCACGTTTTTATAAAGATAACCGTTGGGGATATTTTCCTTCATTCTCTGCCGGTTGGCGTATTAGCCAAGAAGAGTTTATGAAAAATATCTCTTGGATTAATAATTTGAAGATTAGAGCATCGTGGGGTACATTGGGTAATATTAATAATGTAGGGAATTATGATTATTTCCAAAATTATAATTTAGGTTCTGATTACAACTTCAATGATGAGGCTGTAAAAGGTATTCTAGAGTCTAAACCAGCCAATTTAGGCTTGGGCTGGGAAACGGTTGCTTTGACAGATTTTGGTGTGGATATTGATTTGTTTGATAATAAATTAAGCATTGTTGCCGATTATTATATTAAAAATACCAGTGATATTTTGTTGGGCTATAATGTGCCAGTAGAAACTGGTATTTGGAGCGCACCGTCTCAAAATATCGGAAAAGTGAAAAACACAGGTTTTGAGATGGCTCTTACATACAGAGGTAATGTCGGTGATTTGAAATATACAGTAACAGGTAACATTGCAACTAATAAAAATAAAGTTGTGGACTTAGCCGGTTCAGATGATATAATTAGTAATGGCGGGGATAAAATTCGTTTTATATTAAGAGAAGGTGAACCTATCGGTTCATTCTATGGATATAAGACTGATGGACTTTATACACAAGAAGAAATTGATGCAGGACGCTTCTATACTTTTGGTCGTATTCCTAATGCCGGTGATATCAAATACGTTCCTCAACGTGAGGATGTGAAGTATTATGGTGACTTGGAAGCGAATGAAGATAAATCTCATGCAGCTATTTCTGGTGAGGATCGTACAATCATTGGTAAGGATGTTCCTGATTTTACTTATGGAGTTAATTTGAATCTACAATGGAAAAATTTTGAATTATCTGTATTTGGTCAAGGTGTAAGTGGTACAATGACCGCTTTTGAATCAGAGCAAATATCTGCCTTTATGTTGAATGCTAATCCTCGTGAATTTCACCGGGGGCGTTGGACACAAGAAAATCCTAATCCGCGTGCCATCTATCCTCGTATTTATGGAGGACATAGTTTAGATGATTATAATCAGTATTTCTCTGATTATCAGTTGTTTGATTCGGATTATTTCCGTATTAAGAGCATCTCTTTAGGATATATGGTTCCTATAAATGTAGTGAAGAGTTGGGGATTGAGTAGTTTGAAGCTTTTTGTAACAGGGGAAAACTTATTTACATTACGTGCTGACGATAAAATGAAAGATTTTGATCCTGAGTCACCTTCAGGACGTGGCTTGAGCTATTTAGGTAGTAAATCTGTGGCGTTTGGTGTGAATGTTTCATTTTAATTGATAATCTTAAATAACGAATTGAATTATGAAAAATATAAAGAATTTAGCTATCCTAGGTTTATTTACAGTTGCTTTTGCTTCATGTGATATGGAAGTAGTACCGCCTTCAGAGATTGCAGCTGAAAATTTCTGGAAGACGGAAAAAGATGCATGGTATGGTCTGAATGCTTGTTATGCACAAATGGGTGGCATGGATATTTGGGATGAAATGTGTACAGATAATGCACATAGTCATAAACCGTGGGAAGGTCCCTATGAATTGATTCAACAAAATGGAGTAAGTTCTGAGAGTGATCGTGGTTATAGCTTTAGGACTATTCGCATTGTAAATAATTTCCTTGAAAAAGTTGATGGATGTGAGATGGACGCAGCTTTAAGGGAAAGAATGAAAGCTGAAGCACGCTATTTTCGTGCATCAGATTATTTGGATTTGACTACTAAGTTTGGTAAAGTTCCTTTAGTTACTACTGTGATGGAGTATGATGCACCTAATGTGAAACGTGATCCGGTGGAAACAGTTCAAGCATTTATTTTAAGTGAGTTGGCTGAAATAGCTGAGATATTACCAGATAGTTATCCTGGTGGAGAAGGTTATGAAAAAGGACGAATCACTCGGGCTGGAGCATTAGCCTTGCGCGCTCGTGCTGCGTTGTATTTTGGCAATTTCGCAGAAGCAGAAGCGTCTGCCGGAAAGATAATTCAGGAAGGACATCATAGTTTGTTCCGTGTGACATCTTTGAATGCAGCTCAGCAGAAAGAGGCTGATGAGATGGAACAATATATTGATTTTGAAGCAAAGAATATCGATAAGGATAAGTTTGTGAAAGGTATGTTCAGTTATGAATGTTTGTGGCATAAGGAGAATGCCAATCCTGATAATCCTGAGTATTTGGTGACACGGGGGTATATGGCAGATGATAATAACTATGATTGGACTCGCTATACTTATATTCGTCCTAGTCAATTGATTTCCGGTTATTCTTCATACGAACCGATGCAGGGATTGATTGATGCGTATTGGGATATTGACGGAAAAACGATACGTCCTGAGATTCCGGTAGCAACTCGTAAAGAGAATTTTGCTAAAATAACAGCTGTTGTTGAAGGAATGGATCAAACTACTTATATTAAAACTGTTCCTACTTTGAATTTGAAAGAATATGCCTATATGGATGAATTCCGTAATCGTGACAGCCGTCTTTATGCTTCTATGTTATTTCCTTTTAAAGGATGGCATGAAACAGATTTTGGAACTTTCTATTATCGCTGGAATCCGTCATGGGCTGGTTCGGATGGTAATGAATCATGGACAGGATATAGTTATAGAAAATTACTTTCTTTGACAGCTTATTCGGATTGGGCTAGTATGGAGGATTATCCGGTTATCCGTTATGCTGAGGTCTTGTTGACTTATGCTGAAGCGAGGATTCAAACTAAAGGTTGGGATGCTGAAGTTCAGAAAGCATTGAATGATTTGCGTGATCGTTGTGGTATGCCCGATGTACCTACTGTAATGCCATCTAAGGAAGCTGCTTTGGACTTTGTGCGTAACGAACGTCGTATAGAATTGGCTGCTGAAGGACAACGTTATGATGATATACGTCGTTATGGGTCTGCATATTGCAACAAAGTAATGAATGGTACTGTTTATGCTCCTAATGGTTATGAGGTTGTGAATATGACATGGAGTGATCGTTTGATGTTAATGCCTATTCCTCAAGGAGCTATGGATTTAAATCCCTTATTGCGGGATGATCAGAATCCGGGATATTAGTTGAGATGAATTTTAGGTGTTAGGATTATGCACGGGGTGTGTATGGCATTTGTCTTCACATCCCGCTTTTTATCACTAATTTGTTAAAAAAGCGTAAGCAAATACTAGGTATATTGGGGAAACTTCCTTTCTTTGTATTTCAATACAGTGCATTGATTAATTTATTAAGTCTAATAAGTATGAAATTACTTTCGATTTTAGCGTTAGGTGCAATATTTGCACTCACTTCGATAAATATGTATGCTCAAAAAGTATATGATATTTCCACGTTTGGCTTAAAGCCTGATACTCATAAAAATGCTTCTCCTGTTTTGCAAAAAGCTTTGTCGAAAATAAAGGCTGAATGCAAGGATGGTGAAGCGGTTATTCTTCGTTTTTCTGAAGGCCGCTATGACTTCCATGAAAAAGGAGCTGCCGTACGCGAATATTATATCTCGAACCATGACCAAGACAATCCTAAGAAAGTAGGTATTGCACTGGAAGACATGAAAAACCTTACTCTTGACGGGCAGGGGGCACAGTTCGTCTTTCATGGGAGAATGTTGCCGGTGTCGCTTCTTCGGTCGGAGAATTGTAGCTTGAAGAATTTCAGTATTGATTTTGAGAATCCCCATATTGCACAAATAAAGATATTGGAGAATACTCCGCAAGAGGGAATCGTATTCGAACCGGCTTCATGGGTGAAATATCGTATAGCCAAAGATTCGATTTTTGAAGCTTATGGAGAAGGATGGACTTTAAAACATTCCTGGGGAATTGCTTTTGATGGGGATACCAAACATTTGGTATACAATACCAGCGATATCGGTTGTCCGACGAAAGGAGCAAGTGAGATAGCACCGCGGCGCATTCGTGCTCCCCATTGGAAAGATGCACGTCTTGTTCCCGGAACTGTTGTTGCCATGCGTGGCTGGGGACGCCCTACTCCCGGAATTTTCCTGTCACATGATTTAAATACGACATTGGAAAACATAAAAGTACATTATGCGGAAGGAATGGGATTGTTGGCACAATTCAGTGAAAATATTACGTTAGAGAAGTTCTGTGTTTGCTTGAAGGGTGAGGATGATCCGCGTTATTTTACCACACAGGCAGATGCGACTCATTTTTCAGGTTGTAAAGGAAAGATAACTTCTTGCAATGGACTCTATGAAGGCATGATGGATGATGCCATTAATGTGCATGGAACATATCTGAAAGTGGTGAAAAGGATAGATGACCACACATTGGTCGGACGTTATATGCATGATCAGTCATGGGGATTTGAATGGGGACGCGCCGGAGATGAGGTGCAGTTCGTTCAATCCTCTACCATGGAGTTGATCGGCAATCAGAATAAGATTGCAAGCATCCGTCCGCATGATAAAGAACAAATAGACGGGGCACGCGAATTCATTATTACTTTTGATGAGGCGATAGATCCGGCTGTCAATGGGCAAAGCGGATTTGGCATCGAGAATCTTACCTGGACACCGGAAGTTTTGTTTGCCGGAAATACGATTCGTAATAATAGAGCGAGAGGTAGTCTGTTCAGTACTCCGCGTAAAACGGTTGTTGAGAATAACTTATTTGACCATACTTCAGGAGCTGCTATCTTGTTGTGTGGAGATTGTAACGGCTGGTTTGAAACCGGAGCATGCCGTAATGTGATTATTCGTAAGAATCGTTTTGTAAATGCACTTACCAATTTATTCCAGTTTACGAATGCAGTGATTTCGATTTATCCGGAGATACCCGACTTAAAGAACCAGCAGAAGTATTTTCATGGAGGACCGGAAGGGGGTATTGTGATAGAAGACAATGAGTTCGATACTTTTGATGCTCCTATCCTGTATGCCAAATCAGTGGATGGATTAATATTCCGCAATAATGTTATAAAGAAGAACACGGACTATAAGCCGTTCCATTCTAACCGGAACCGTTTCTGGCTGGAGCGGGTGACGAATGTGACGATTGCCGAATGAGGTGTTCGCTTATGAGCGATGAATACTAACTATTATATTTAAATATTTATTTTGAAAAGACATGAAGATTAAGAATCTATTGACTGTGATGACCGGCTTGGCATTGTTCTGTTTGGCCGGATGTGCTTCTCCTCAGAAAGAAGCTGTTGCAAAGGAGTATGCTCCTATTGAAGTCGCTGTTCCCGAACGTCCTGCCGGACAGCAAGATGTAATTCAACTGACTGCCCCGAAGCTGGATACAGTCCGTGTTGGTTTTATTGGTTTGGGTATGCGTGGTCCCGGTGCAGTTGCACGCTGGACTCATATCCCCGGTACAAAAATTGTAGCTTTGTGTGACCTTCGTCCCAAATGTGTAGAAAGAGCACAAGGTATTTTAGAGAAAGCCGGCCTTCCTAAAGCTGCTGAATATTCAGGTTCTGAAGATGCATGGAAGCAACTTTGCGAACGTGATGATATTGATGTGGTATATATTGCTTCAGACTGGAAGCATCATGCCGAAATGGGCGTTTATGCCATGGAACACGGCAAGCACGTTGCCATCGAAGTTCCGTCTGCTATGACATTGGATGAAATCTGGGCGTTAATCAATACTTCGGAAAAGACTCGCAAGCACTGTATGCAATTGGAAAACTGTGTATATGACTTCTTCGAACTGACTACACTGAACATGGCTCAACAGGGATTGTTCGGTGAAGTATTGCACGTAGAAGGTTCTTATATTCATAACCTCGAAGAGTTCTGGGGTGAATATTGGAATAACTGGCGCTTGGATTATAACAATGAATTCCGTGGTGACGTTTATGCCACTCACGGCCTTGGCCCGGCCTGCCAGTTGCTGGACATTCACCGTGGCGACCGCATGAAGACTTTGGTAGCTATGGATACTAAAGCTGTAACCGGTCCTGAACTGGGTAAGAGATATGGTTTGGCAAACGATTCTATCGAATTCCAGAACGGTGACCACACCATGACTTTCATCCGCACTGAAAACGGTAAAACTATCCATATTCAGCACGATGTAATGAATCCTCGTCCTTACAGCCGTATGTATCAGCTGACAGGTACTGATGGTTTTGCCAACAAATATCCTATCGAACAATACTGCTTGCGTCCTGATCAGGTTGATGCTAAAGAAGTGCCCAACCACGAAAATCTGAATATGCACGCTGCTGTTCCCGAAGACGTGAAAAAAGCTTTGATGCAGAAATACAAACACCCGATTCACCAGGAATTGGAAGAAACTGCCAAGAAGGTAGGCGGTCACGGTGGTATGGACTACATCATGGATTACCGTCTGGTTTACTGTCTGCGCAACGGTTTGCCTTTGGATATGGATGTATACGACTTGGCCGAATGGTGCTGCATGGCAGAACTTACCCGCCTTTCTATCGAAAACGGTAATGCTCCGGTAGCTGTACCCGACTTTACCCGCGGCAGCTGGAATAAGGTGAAAGGTTATCGTCACGCATTTGCTAAGTAATGTCTGCAAATATCATATTTTAATTCAGGTAATATAAAAACAGAAGAGGTTGTAGCCGGCATCGGTTACAACCTCTTTTTATTGTATATATTCTGTTTATTCTTCTACAATACTAGTACGTGGCTGTTGAGGCGTGATTTCTTTTTGCTGTTTCAGATATTCTATCAAAGCATCCGAAGAGGTGGCAGTCATTTCATGCCCCGGGTCGGCATGGTCGAATCGATAACTGGAGGCGATGTAGCTGTTCATACCTACTTTGTACTGTTTATTTTCGTCCAGCGGGTTGCCATTCATGTCTTTTATGGTAACACTCACGGCTTTGCCGTCACGGGTATGAATGGTGTAGGTCATGCCCGACACCAATAGATCGGCACGTTTGCTGGCTTTGCGGTAGGAGTTCATTAATAAAGTGCGAATCTCTGCCGGAGTCATTTGATAGACAACTACAGTATTGCCGAAGGGGTCCAACTGATAGATTTCGGCCATGGTGATTTCTCCTTTCGCCATTTGTCCGATGCGCACACCGCCGGCATTCTGGAAAGCAAAGTCGAGATTATGCACATCGGCTACGGCATCGGTCATCAGTGAGCCGAGTGGCTCTTTACCGTTGAACTGTGCTGTGGCATGTGCTATTACTTGGTCTAAGTGGCAATCCTTGCGGAATTTCTGAATAGACTGCTTGATATCTGTATCTTCGTCTTTGAGTTTTGCCATATTAATCAGCTCGAATTTCTTCTCTTTTACTTTATTATCCTCCAAGGTGATAGTAGTCTTGCCCAGATAATGAAGGTTGCTCTGCGCCTGACTTATCAAGACACCATTGACGACAATGGTAGAATCAATGCGTGTATGTGAGTGTCCCCCGATGATAACATCCAGTTCGGGCATCGCTTCGGCTATCTCACAATCTTTGTTATAACCGGTATGAGTGAGACCGACAAACAGGTTGCACCGGCTGCGTAAGCTCTTGTATTTAAGTGCGGTTGATACAGGCTCGGTGAATGTGATACCTTTCAGGCGTGCGGGATGGGTGGCGGGTAGCAGCTCACCTGTTCTTCGCTTACTCACTTCGATAAGGCCCAGGATGCATATCTTGGTGTCACCGATTTGCAGAAAAGCGTATGGCTGAGGTTGTTTGATTCCGGCTGTTTCTTCATCAACAATCATGTTGGCACATAGGAATTGGAAGTTGGCTTGCTCCATTCGCCGGTTCAGTACCTCCTGTCCGTAGTCGAATTCATGGTTGCCGAATATTTCATACTGATATCCTATCCGGTTCATCAGGTCAATCATAGGAAAGCCTTTCTCAGGGTATTGGTCCACTACCGGATTACCCGAAAACATATCTCCCCCACTCAAAATCAGAATGTTGGGATTTTTGGCACGCTCTTTCTGTATATAACTTGCTATTTTGGCAAAGTTGTCGATACTGCCGTGCATGTCATTAGTCGAAAAGATGATGATTTGCGTTTCTTTTGCTGACAGTGAGCAGCATAGAAAGACGAATAACAATAGAAAACCTGATAGCTTTTTCATTTATTATTGGTGTTTAATAGGTTAGTTTAATGCTGCAAAGATAGGCTATAAATATTTCAAATTCCTTGCAACGTGCAAAAAAGTTTATTTCCGGTGCAAAGGAATATTTGCCTGCTCAATGGGGAGAATACTTATAAATAGTGATTGTATGAAAGAAATGACTGTTGAGGAAGGTTTCTAAATTACCTATAAAAAGCGATTGTGGCGCGTCAGTTTTATCAAGACCTTTGCATCCGAATAAAGAATGTAATTACTTAGAAGAAGAAAACGTGAAAACAGCAGTTCGGAAAGTGAGTATTTTAATCATCGTTTTATTGACGGCTGTATCTGTATATGCACAGCAGCATAAAACCATGATTTCGGGTAAAGTCGTATCGAAGGAGAAAGAAATCATAGACTTGGCAACGGTGTATCTGAAAGGAACCAATTATGGTTGTATGACCAATGAGCAGGGAATATATCATTTGCATGCCCCCGCAGGGGAGTATACACTGGTCGTTTCTGCTGTCGGTTATGAAACGATAGAGAAGCCGGTGAAGCTCTTTCGAGGTGAGAGAGTAAAAATGAATGTAGTATTAGCTTCGTCTGTGACAGAGTTAGACGAGGTCGTTGTCGTGTCCAATGGGGTAGGTCGTGTGAAGCGTTCGGCTTTCAATGCCGTGGCTGTGGATACGGAGGAGTTGCAGAACTCGACGAAGAATTTGAGTGATGCTTTATCCAAACTGCCGGGTATGAAACTGCGGGAGGCAGGAGGTGTAGGTTCTGATACCCAACTCATGTTGGATGGGTTCAGTGGAAAGCACGTCAAAGTCTTTATTGACGGAGTACCGCAGGAGGGGGTAGGCAGCTCTTTCGGGCTGAACAATATTCCGGTGAATTTTGCCGAGCGTATAGAAGTATATAAAGGAGTTGTACCGGTAGGATTCGGTACCGATGCTTTAGGAGGCGTCATCAATATTGTAACGAATAAGAAGAAGAGAAAATGGTTTTTGGATACTTCTTATTCTTATGGTTCGTTTAATACGCATAAGTCGTATATCAATTTCGGACAGACTTTCAGAAGCGGATTGATGTATGAGATTAATGCATTTCAGAACTATTCCGACAATGATTATTATGTGGATACGTATGTCACTCATTTTTCTCCCGATGGCAATACCACCGACAAAAAGAAGATTGAGCATGTAAAACGTTTCAATGACACTTACCACAATGAGGCTGTCATCGGAAAAGTGGGTTGGGTGGGGAAACCCTTTGCCGACCGTCTGCTTTTCGGTTTTACTTATTCCAATATGTACAAGGAGATTCAGACAGGAGTGCGCCAAGAGGCAGTATTTGGAGAGAAACACCGCAAGGGACATTCGCTGATGCCCTCATTGGAGTATCATAAGCGGGATTTATTTACCAAAGGACTGGATGTTAGTTTGACGGCAAATTATAATTATAATCTGACTCAGAATATTGATACGGTGCCTTATCAATATAATTGGTATGGAGAAAAGCAATATACCGGTTCAAAAGGAGAGCAATCTTACCAGGACAATGAATCGAAGAATAAGAACTGGAATGGGACGTTCAAGGTTGATTATCGTCTCAGCAGGACGCAGACCTTTACACTGAGCCATGTACTGACGGTTTTCGAGCGCAGTAACCGTTCGGATGTGAATTCCACTTCGGCTGTTTCGGATTTTACCGTTCCCAAGAAGACAAGGAAGAATATCACCGGACTTTCTTATCGTCTGATGCCTGCTGAAAGGTGGAACTTCTCTGCCTTCGGAAAGTATTATAACCAGCATAGTTCGGGATTAGTCTCACAGAATGCCGATGGTATAGGGAACTATATTGATATGTCCAAGCACGTAAGCGCTCTGGGGTATGGAGCGGCAGGCACATATTGGATAATAAGGGATTTACAGGTAAAGCTCTCGTATGAGAAAGCTTATCGGTTGCCATCGAATGAAGAGTTGTTCGGTGATGAGGACTTGGAAGCGGGTAAGGCTGACCTGAATCCGGAGAACAGTGACAATATCAACTTGAACCTCAGTTATACGCACCGCTTGGGCAAGCATGAGCTCTATGTGGAAGGAAGTCTGATTTATCGTGATACGAAAGATTACATCGTCCGTACCATCAGCTCTTTTGGTGGTAAAAGTTATGGTTCCTATTATAATCACGGGCGTGTAAAGACGAAAGGTTTTAATGTGTCTGCACGTTACAGCTATTCGCACTGGCTCAGTGTGGGAGGTACTTATAGCAGCATGGATACGCGTGACAATGAAAAATATCTGGAGGGAGGCTCCCTGCAGGAAAGCCTGAAGTATAAACTTCGTATACCCAATCAGCCTTACCGTTATGCCAGCTTGGATGCTTCGCTCTATTGGCATGATTTGTTTGCAAAAGGAAATCGCTTGTCGCTCACGTATGACAGCTATTATCAGCACGAATTTCCATTGAATTGGGAAACTATCGGAGAGGCTTCTTCCAAGAAACGTGTGCCGGAACAATTTTCACACAATCTGGGGATTACGTATAGTATCAAGAATGGACGCTATAACCTCTCGTTGGAATGCAAGAATTTCACGGATGAGAAATTGTATGATAATTATAGCCTGCAGAAAGCCGGGCGTGCATTCTACGGGAAGGTGAGGGTTTATTTCGGACAATAGAATATGAATCGATAAAATATAAATAGAAGAATGATGAATAGAAAATTTTTGTTTTGGTCTGTTGTCATGGCATGTTGTGCAGGCAGCGTGTTGACTTCATGCAGTGATGATACAGTACCTGAAAATTCAACGCCGGATGCTCCCGGTACCGGGGCAGGGACATACGTGGTTGCTGCCACAGTTGATGGGGTAAATTATCTCCTGACTGCCGAGTCTTTGGACGAAGGAAGCGTTACAGTGAAAAATAACGGTCTTGAGACAGAGACCGGTACGTATTGGGTGTTTCATAACAATGATTACCTCTTCCGCCTTGTGTATAATAAGGGAGGAGACGGAACCGGTTCTTCTTACATTCTGAACAGTAATAATAAGCTCGAAGAGCATCTGTCGTATGCTTTTAAACGTATCACCACGTATGGCACGTGGGGAGATAATGTGATTACCGCTTCTACCGGAGATACAGACCGGACGGATGCCGGCGGATATGCGGAGCAAGGTATTTTGGTCAACTATCTGAATTCACTGGACGGTACTACAAGTACCAAGACCTACCCGTGTGAAAACTACTTGGGTAATGGTGAGTATGTTACTTTTTCCGGGTTTGTACAGGCAAACGGCAAACTTTACACTTCAGTAATTCCGATGGGGATGAGCCAATATGGTGTAAAAGCGTTCCCGGACAAGGTGACCGATCCGCAACTTGTGGCAACCGTGGCGGGAGGCAGTGGCAGCGGTGCTTATAAAGAAGGTTCTATTCCTTCTACTCAGTATCCCGACCATGCATACGTGGCTATTTACAGCGGAAATGATTTCAGCAGTACTCCAACGATTGTTGCCACTGATAAAATCGGCTTTGCCAGCGGACGTATGCGTTCTCAATATTACCAGACTATTTGGGCGGCTGATAACGGCGATCTTTATGTTTTCTCACCCGGCTACGGACGACTTACCACTTCTTCGGATGACTTAAAGCGTGTGCAGGGAACACTTCCTTCGGGAGTGATGCGAATCAAGGCAGGAGAAACTTCGTTTGACGATACTTATTATGTCAATCTAGAAGAGCTTGGAAACAAGCATCCGATGTACAAATGCTGGCATATCACAGAAGATTATTTCCTGCTTCAGATGTATACTCGCGGGTTACAGTCGAAAGGGGAGTATACTACTGAACTGGCAGTCTTTAAAGGTGAAGACCGGACACTGAAACCGGTGACCGGATTGCCATCGGAAGATGTTCTGAGTGCTTATGGAAATATTCCTTATAACGAGAACGGTTACATATATATGCCGGTATCCACTACCGATGGCAGTACTCCGGCACTTTACAAGATTGACCCTCGGACTGCTACTGCCACAAAGGGGCTGACTATCATTGCGGAGTCTGTTAGTACTGTAGGTAAACTTACATCTCAGAAATGAAAAAGATATTTCGGACACTGCATCTTTGGCTTTCTGTACCTTTCGGACTGCTCGTCAGCCTGATATGCTTTTCGGGTGCCATGCTGGTTTTCGAGAACGAAATAACAGAATGGAGCCGTCCCGACCTTTATCAAGTGAAAGAGATAAAGGCGGAACCGCTGCCTGTAGAGATGCTTCTAGAACGAGTGGCGGAGACATTGCCCGATAGTGTATCTGTTGCCGGAGTGAGTATTCCTTCGGAGAAAGGGCGCACGTGGCAGGTAAATCTTTCCAAACCGCGCCGTGCATCAGTTTATATCGACCCTTATACGGGTGAAGTGAAAGGGAAATACGAACGTCCGGCTTTTTTCCTGACCATGTTTAAACTGCATCGCTGGCTGTTGGACAGTATGAAGCCTGATGGCGGTATTTTTTGGGGAAAGATGATAGTAGGAGTGAGTACACTGATGTTTGTTCTTATTCTGTTGACGGGTATCATTATTTGGTGGCCGCGTACACTGCAGGCGATGAAGAATAGTCTGAAGATAACGTCGCGGAAGGGGTTTCGCAGGTTCTGCTATGATTTTCATGTGGCGGGCGGTCTGTATGCGTTGTTGTTTTTGCTGGTGATGTCACTGACGGGGCTGACTTGGTCTTTCGCCTGGTACCGGACCGGATTCTATAAAATCTTTGGAGTAGAAACCCGGCAAGGAAGTGGGCATGCAGGTCATGGACAGGAAAAGAAGGGAAAGGAAAAATTACAGGTTCCGTATGCACATTGGGAACAGGTTTATCGACAGTTGAAGAATGAGAATCCCGATTGCAGACAGATTACCATATCCCGGGGTACTGCCAATGTCTCTTTCGACCGGTTGGGCAATCAGCGTGCGAGTGATCGTTATGAGTTTGACCCTCGTTCGGGTGAGATAACAAATGTATCTTTATATCAGAACGCTGAGCCATCGGGGAAGATTCGGGGATGGATATATTCAGTGCATGTGGGAAGTTGGGGCGGCATGTTTACCAAAATACTTGCCTTTGCTGCGGCTCTCATCGGAGCTTGTCTGCCACTGACCGGCTATTATCTGTGGATAAGGCGTAAGATAGGGCAAAGAAAGAGGAAATGCCGATAGAATTATGAATTTATTGTATCGTTATCTGTCGTGGCGGATATATTCCGACACGACAGCAAAACGATGGCAAAGTAATTTTCGGCTTAAAACCACTTTATCTTTTTGAAGATAACGAATGCCATGGCCGATAGCATGATAGATATTAATATGATGAGGCTGAAAGCATGCGGTAACTCATCTACATGTACATCTACGTTCATTCCATAAAAGCTGGCTATCAATGTAGGTACCATCAATATGATGGAGATGCTGGTCATGCGTTTCATGATGGTATTCACATTATTTGAAATAATGGAAGCGAAAGCATCCATTGTGCCTGTTAAGATGTCACTGTAAATATTTACTGTGTTATATGCTTGTTTCAATTCAATGACCACATCTTCTACCAAATCAGGGTTTTGGTAATCCTTTTCCTGAAAGATACTTTGCAATTTGCCTATCATCACCTCATTTCCACGTATCGAGGTGTTGAAATAGACTAATGTCTTTTGCAGCTTCATCAGTCGAAGTAAATCTTCGTTGCGGATGCTTTTCTCCAACTCTTTTTCGGCTGCCGTCACATCATTGTTTATTTGCTTCAGGTATTTCAGGAACCATACTGCAGAAGAGTAAATCAGCCGTAATATCAATTCAAACTTATTGCGCACCACTATTCCTTTTCGGCGTGTATGGTCGATAAAGTCGGGTATCATTTCAGTGGAATGATAGCAAATGGTGACAATAATCTCATTGTTTGTGATAATGCCGATGGGAATGGTTGTATATGGAATACTTCCTTGTTGTTGCAAAGGAATACGGATAATGGTCAGCAACCAGTTTTCCTCGGTGTCGGTACGCGGTCGTTCATCTACATCGGCAATGTCCTCTAAAAAAGATTCGGGGACTTTTAAATCTTTGGTCAGAAAGTCAAAATCGCTTTTATCAGGGCATTCTACATTTACCCAGCAGTTGGGCATCCACTGCGGCTTTTCCACAAAACCGTTTTCACAATAAAGATATTTTCTCATCTTATTGCCTCCTTTCGTTTGTTTTAATTCCGGGCAGAGGCATTGCAGGCGTGCTGTTTAGAGCCCTGCCGGATAAGTTAATACTATACTGTACGTTCGTGGGTTTGAATCGTCCATTTCTTGTTGTTTTTTATAAATTCCGAGGCAAAAGTACGTAAAAACTTTAAATACACCTAATCTTCTGTACCTATTTATGGTGATTGTTGTTCTATATTATCCTAATAATTAGGTATTGCAGAGGGAAACGCAGTGCACTACCTTTGCAAATGTAATAATTACAATTTAAAAATTAATTTCATTTTTAAAATAGAAAGTGTATGGAACCTATTATTAATTCACAAATACCTGAATTTAAAGTTCAGGCATTTCACAATGGAGAGTTTAAAACAGTGACTAACAAGGATATCGAAGGGAAATGGGCTATTTTCTTTTTCTATCCTGCCGACTTTACTTTCGTTTGCCCTACTGAGTTGGTAGACATGGCAGAGAAGTATGACCGATTCAAGGAAATGGGTGTAGAGGTGTATTCTGTCAGCACAGATTCACATTTTGTTCATAAAGCATGGCATGATGCTTCCGAAAGCATTCGCAAAATCACTTATCCAATGTTGGCAGATCCTACCGGAGCTCTTTCTCGCGCATTCGGTGTGATGATTGAGGAAGATGGCATGGCTTATCGTGGTACCTTTGTGGTTAATCCTGAAGGTAAGATTAAATTGGCTGAAATTCAGGACAACAGCATCGGACGTAATGCCGATGAGTTACTTCGTAAAGTGGAGGCGGCTCAGTTTGTTGCCGGTCATGATGGGGAAGTTTGTCCGGCAAAGTGGAAAAAAGGTGCCGAGACTCTGAAACCGAGCATTGACCTCGTAGGTAAAATTTAAAGCAATTGGGAAAAATATGTTGGATAGCGCAATAAAAGAACAGTTAAAGGGGCTATTTGCCCAACTGGATGCGCACTATACTTTCGACATCTTTGTCCACCCTCGGCATGAAAGCCGTGCCGAGTTGGTGGATTTGTTGGAAGAAGTGGCTTCTTGTTCCGAAAAACTCTCCTGTCGTTTGCAAGAGAGCGAAGGTTTGAAATTTATTCTTTTAAAGGAAGGGGAAGATACGGGTATTACTTTCCGAGCCGTACCCGGCGGGCATGAATTTACTTCTTTGCTGATGGCGATACTTAATGCTGATGGCAAAGGTAAGAATTTTCCCGATGAGTTTATCACCCGGCGTATCCGTGCATTGCGCGGGCCGATAAATCTGACTACATATTTGTCGTTGGGCTGCACCAACTGTCCTGATGTAGTTCAGGCATTGAATCTGATGGTGGTGCTTAATCCTCAGATACGCCATGAGGCTGTAGACGGTGCTGTGAATGAAGAGGAGGTGAACCGCATGAAAGTGCAGGCTGTTCCTACAGTGTTTGCCGATGGCGAACAGATTCATGTGGGACGCGGTAATATCGGTGATTTGCTCGAAAAACTTGAAGTGCGTTATGGTGCATCGGTTTCGGAATCTTTTGAAACGAAAGAGTATGATGTGTTGGTAGCGGGAGGCGGTCCTGCCGGTGCTGCGGCTGCCATATATTCTGCTCGAAAAGGACTGCGGGTGGCTGTAGTGGCTGAACGTATAGGTGGTCAGGTGAATGAGACCATGGGTATTGAGAATCTGATATCCGTGCCTCGGACTACCGGTAAAGAACTGGCACAGGACTTGAAAAGCCATTTGGCTGCTTACCATATTGATATACTTGAGAATCGCAGGATAGAAAAAGCCGAGGTAGTCGGGGAAATGAAAGTGCTGTCGGTTAAGGGTGGTGAAAGTTACAAGGCTCCTGTGCTGATTATTGCTACAGGTGCCAACTGGCGGAAGTTGAATGTTCCGGGCGAAGAGAAATATATTGGTCATGGAGTGGCATTCTGTCCGCATTGCGACGGACCGTTTTATAAAGGCAAGGAGGTAGCTGTTATCGGTGGTGGTAACTCCGGAGTGGAGGCGGCCATTGATTTGGCAGGTATTTGCTCTAAGGTGACGGTCTTCGAGTTTATGGAGACTCTGAAAGCAGATACCGTTTTGCAGGAGAAAGTCAGGAGTCTGCCTAATGTAGATATCTTTACTCACACCCAGACGGTTGAAGTATTGGGCGATGGGGATAAGGTGGTCGGTATGATTAAGAAAGACCGTTTTTCGGATAAAGAAGAAATCTTTGCTTTGGACGGCATTTTCGTTCAGATTGGTTTGACTGCCAATAGTGCTTTATTCAAGGATTTGGTAGAAACGAACCGTATGGGCGAAATCCTGACCGACAAAAATGGCCGCACTTCCGTGAAGGGTATTTATGCAGCAGGAGATGTAACGGATATATCCTATAAACAGATTATCATTGCGATGGGTGAAGGGGCAAAGGCCGCACTTGCCGCTTTCGAAGATCGTATGCGTGGCGAAGTCGGATGAGATATGGCTTGTTGCCGCTTTGGTACACAATTTATAAGAAATAAAAAAAAGGTTCGCATCTGCGAACCTTTTTGCTCTTCCTCTTGGACTTGAACCAAGGACCCTCTGATTAACAGTCAGATGCTCTAACCGACTGAGCTAAGGAAGAATGTTGCATTTAAGTTTTTCTTTCGCTCTTCCTCTTGGACTTGAACCAAGGACCCTCTGATTAACAGTCAGATGCTCTAACCGACTGAGCTAAGGAAGAATGTTTTTTTCTTAATTGCGGTGCAAAGATAATAGGTTTTTTCGAAATATGCAATATCTTTGCAGAAAAATTTTAGGTAAATGGATAAAATAATTGGAATGGGCAATGCATTGGTTGACGTTCTTGTTACTTTGCAAGGTGATGCACTGTTGGATGAAATGAATTTGCCCAAAGGAAGTATGCAACTTATAGATGAGGCTAAGTTTTTGAAAATCAGAAATAAATTTGCTGATGTGAAGACTCATAAGGCAACGGGAGGCTCTGCCGGAAATACGGTCTTGGCGTTGGCCAACCTCGGAGCGCAGCCCGGCTTCATCGGAAAGATAGGAAAAGATGATTTTGGGCAATATTTTAAAAAGAATGGTTTGAAGCGTGGGATAGACATGAATTTGTTGGTCGGTGATTTGCCTACAGGAGTTGCTTCTACCTTTATATCTCCTGATGGGGAGCGCACTTTTGGTACTTATCTGGGAGCGGCGGCAACTATGAAAGCCGAAAATCTTACATTGGATATGTTTAAAGGATATGCCTATCTATATATAGAAGGTTATTTGGTGCAAGACCATGATTTGATTCTCCGTGCCATGCAGTTGGCCAAAGAAGCCGGTGCACAGATATGTCTGGATATGGCCAGCTATAATATTGTGGCGGAGGAACTGGATTTCTTTACCACTTTGATAAATAAGTATGTCGACATTGTTTTTGCCAATGAAGAAGAAGCGCGTGCTTACACAGGAAAAGATGCATGGGAAGCCATCAATGAAATTTCTGCCATGTGCAGTGTGGTGGTTGTGAAACTCGGTGCGCAAGGTTCCTGTATCAAGAAAGGGACGGAATGTATCAAACTGGAGATTCCGCTGGTGAAGAAAGTGGTAGACACCACCGGAGCAGGCGATTACTATGCTGCCGGATTTCTTTATGGGCTCACGTGCGGTTATTCTTTGGAGAAATGTTCCATTATCGGCTCCATTTTGGCGTCCAATGTGATACAAGTGGTGGGTACAACCTTATCAAAGAAAAAATGGGACGAAATAAAGTTAAATATAGAGGCGCTTCTGCAATCCTGATTAGAATAATGTATTAATTTGCGGTTAACAAATATATAAAAGAATGAAGTGGAATACTAAGAGTTTATTATTTATAGCGTGCGTCGGCTTGGCGGGAAGTGCTCTTTTCGGCTTTAGCAAAGGTGATGACCGTAATTTTCGGATAGCTAAAAACCTGGATGTCTTCAATGCGGTATTCAAGGAGCTGGATATGTTTTATGTGGATACGATTGACCCCGAGAAGGTAATTAATTATAGTATCGAGGCGATGCTTGCACAAACCGACCCTTATACGGAGTATTATCCCGAAGAGGATAATACACTGAAAGAAATGACCAGTGGAAAGTTTGGAGGTATCGGTTCTGTCATTCGTTACTACACTCCCCGCAAGCGTGTTGCCATTATAGAGCCGTCGGAAGGAAGTCCGGCTGCCGAAGCCGGTCTGCAGGCGGGCGATATCATTATGGAGATAAACGGTAAGGATATGGCGCAGGGAGACAGGACACCCAACGAACTGACCTCTTATGTGAGCGATAATTTGCGTGGCGACCCCGGCACGACTTGTGTATTGAAATTGGAACGACCTACGGCAGACAGTACTTATATTCCTATGGAGCTGAAGATTACCCGCGGAACTATCCGCACCAATCCTGTTCCTTACTATGGAATGGTAGATAAGAACATCGGCTATATTGCCATCAGTACTTTTGCTATTGAAGGATGTTCCAAAGATATAAAGAAAGCATTGATTGAGTTGAAGCAGCAGGGAGCCACTTCTATCGTTCTTGATTTGCGAGGAAATGGTGGAGGACTATTGAGCGAAGCTGTGAATGTGGTGAACTTCTTTGTGCCGAAAGGAAAAGAAATAGTAGTGACCAAAGGTAAAATAAAGCAAGCCGGCAGTACTTATAAGACATCCAATGAGCCGATAGATATGGAAATTCCTTTGACCGTGTTGGTGGATGGCGCTACGGCATCGGCTGCCGAAATCGTTTCCGGTTCTTTGCAAGACCTCGACCGCGCTGTGATTGTGGGTAACCGCACCTATGGAAAAGGCTTGGTGCAAGTGCCGCGTGAACTCCCTTATAATAGTAGCATGAAGGTAACAACTGCCAAATATTACATTCCCAGCGGACGTTGTATTCAGGCCATCGATTATGCCAAACGCAATGCCGATGGTTCGGTGGCACGCATCCCCGACAGCCTGACTACTGTATTTCACACGGCAGCGGGACGTGAGGTGCGCGACGGCGGCGGTATCCGTCCCGATGTGGAAGTCAAGGCGGAGCGTTTCCCCAATATCATGTTCTATCTGCTGAATGATGATATGATTTTTGATTACGCCACCCAATACTGCATCAAGCATCCCAACATCGGTGAAGTGAAAGACTTCTCAGTGACGGATGCCGACTACGATGATTTCAAGCAAATGTTGAAGAAGCGTAATTTCACCTATGACCGTCAGAGTGAGAAGTCGCTGAAGAACTTGAAGGAGATTGCCGAATTTGAGGGATACATGGAAGGAGCATCCGAAGAGTTTGCAGCGCTGGAAAAGAAACTGACGCATAATCTTGACCATGAGTTGAACCGTTTCTCCAAACAGATAAGGAAAGCGATTGCTGAGGAAATAGTGAAACGTCATTATTTTCAGCGTGGCGTGATATTGGAACGCATGAAAGATGATGCAGATCTGACTAAGGCTATCGAAACATTAAAAGATAAAGAAGGATATACTAAAATTCTGTCTGTCCCGGCAGATAAGTAACAGATTCTTTCTTCGGAAAACCATAAACAAGGACGAAAAAGGTGGTGGCAGTACTTTCTTTCCTATTCGGAAAGAGTGCTGCCACCACTTTTTTTTCCGATATCTGTTTCATAGCATCAAGATTCAGTTTAAAAAATGGAGAATTTCGTTGAAGTTCTTATTCTCTCATGAAAACAAAACGCAAGTTTGCCATTGGAAGAAAAATAGCTTTCACACAGAACCCTCATGAATAGGAGATTTCAGTACCTGTTATGTGTGAAAGCAGATTGTTTCAACTTTCCTGACTGACGGAATTTCTCTCATCTGCATAATTCCATCTTCTTCTTAAAGACCTTGGTCTTTTTGAAAAAGACTTAATTCTTTTTCGGAAACTCTTTGGTCTTTTTTGAAAACTTCAAGGTCTTTTCATTATGATACATTGACATCTGTTAAGATTTTCAAGTTGGGTGTGAAACAAATGATTGATGGTACTTAATCTGTTGGGTATGTGGTGAATAAGATTTTAGGAGAAAGAAGAAAAAAAGTGCATCTCTTAGTAAGAGATACACTTTTCGCTGCAAATTTACACAAAGTTTTGATAATTAAAACTTTTTGAGAAGAAAAATCACAAGGCAAGTGCAAAAATATCTTTAGTCTTAAGTTTCAGGACGCTTTTTTATGGGCTTAAACAACTAATAATAAAGTGCTTATGTGCGTTCGGTGTATCTCTTACTAAGAGATGCACCGAACGCAACCCTTTTTTAAGGGTTTGAAAAGTGAGTAATTATCTGAAATAGAGACGATAAAAAGAAAGTACAATGGACTACCTGTTTCTACACCGCGACAAGCGCACTTTTACTTCCGAAAGGCAGAAGAATCTGCTTTTCAGGGCTGCCCGGCTTTATTGGGAACAGAAGTATGAAGGACGCGAACCGGAAAAAGCAAGGAAAGTCGATTGTGAGCTATATAAATATGTATTGTATTATTTGGAAGTGCGCCAAGTGTTTCTTGACCCGAAGCTCTCACTGAAAAAGCTGAGCGATATGATTGAAACGAACCAGACTTATCTGTCGAACGTGGTCAACCGCTACTTCGGTTGCCATCTGAAAGAGTTGGTGAACACGTATCGGGTGGAATATGCCAAGGAACTGCTCCGTTCGGGCAAGTGTCTGCCGGAGGAGCTGCCCCAACGCTGCGGGTTTCTGTCGCGAAGTGCGTTTTATGCTGCTTTTAAAAAGGTGACGGGTGTTTCTCCCAAACGTTATATGAAATATGGACAGAGAGAAAAGCTCTCGGAACCAACAGAATATGTATAACCAATTTTAGTTTTTTAAATTTATAAATTTAAAGTTTTTCTATTATGAACAAAAAGTTTTTAAGTGCAATCCTGTTCGGAGCCTTGATGGTTACCTCGACAGGAACATTTGTATCTTGTAAGGACTACGATGATGACATCGATAATTTGCAAGGACAAATTGACAAGCTTGTTACTCCCGAGACGCTGAGTGCTCAGATCGCTCAGTTGCAGGCTAATATTGATGCAGCTAAACAGAGTGCAAGTTCTGAGCTGGCGACGGCTAAAGCTGCTTTGGAAGCTGCGATAGCTGGTAAGGCTGATACTGCTGTTATAACAAGCTTGACAGAGAAAGTAACTGCTGCTCAGACTAAAGTTGACAACTTGGAAGATAAGTTAGGTACTATTGAGTCTACTTTAAATTCAGTTAAGTCGGATGTTGATAACCTGAAACAAAATGCAGGTAAAGTTGAAATGGCTGAAATAGACCGTAGAATCAAAGAACTTAGAAATGAATTGCTGGCTATTATCGGTGATAAGCTGAGTAGTTTGGTGTTTGTTCCTGCTTTGTATGAAAATGGTATCGAAGCGGCTCGTTATCCGTATGCTCAGGGTATTTATAAAGCATTTACAGGAAAAAGCGAGGGCAATAATGCTGAGGGAGCTAAGTTTACTATTGCTGAAAAAAATACCTTTATAAATGTTGCTGATGGAGGTGATTATACAATTAGCTCTTTAGCTAAAGCTGTTTATCATGTAAATCCTACCACAGCAAATTTGACTAATGTCGCTTGGGGATTCTTATATAGTGAACCTGAATATGTGGATGCATCTGCACGTGCTGCTGTAACTCCTAAACCGGTATACAGTACTAGCCGACAATTGGCTAATGGTGATTTGGAAGTAGTTTATAAAGTAGAAAACCCTGCTGAACTGAAAATTGTAGCTGATAAGAATGTGTCTGTAATGGCTTTGACCGGTACTTATCAGAACGAAGAAGCGAAAGATACAACAGTTACTTCTGATTATGCTGCTATTTTGCCGGCTGTAGTTACTTTTAAAGCGATTGCATTCAATACATTAGAAACAGAAAATAATGCTTGTGCTTTGGGTGCTAAACAGCATGAACTGTATATCAAAGGTGAAGATGCAGCTAAAAAAGATGCAACTATCGACGTTAAGTATAATGGCGGTACTCTTGACTTGACTCAGTATCTGAATGTACATTATACTCAGGCTGATATTAAGGCTGCTGGTGATGATGCTGAACACCAGATTATGGCGTATGCTGATGTGGCTGATTATGGCTTGCATTTTGAATATGAAATGTTAGGTTATAAGACAGGTGCTAATAATACAGAAGAAAATAAGTATGGTACAGTAAATAACAATGGTATCTTTACTCCTTGCTATGTAAATGCAAATGGTAATACTACTCCATGTAGCACGAACGAAGATGGTATTTCTGCTGTAGGTAGAACCCCTATCGTATTGGTTAAGTTGATGGATGGCGAAAACATTGTCCTTGCAGGTTATGTTAAGTTGCATATCGTTAAGGATTTGGGTATTCAAACTTTGCCTGAGGTATTTAATGCAACTAAACCTTATGTATGTGATGGTTTCGAAGATGGCATTACATGGGATGATATGTCCGGTAAGATTATTGAAGCGTTGAAGATGACCAAGGCTGAATTTGTTAATTCATTCAATTTTGTAGCTGGAAAGACTTACATCACCAATGACAGTCAGAAGACATTTGCTGAGGTTGAGAATAACGTATACGGTGAGTTGACAATCTCTAGTGACTTTACAAATGTAACAACTACGAATGATATTATTACATGGACAGCAGACTTTGATGAAATGGATGCCATTTCTAAATTAGAAGGCCGCACTGTAACATTGTATGCTTGCTTCCAGTCTAAGACTGATACAAAATTCTTTGTATATGTACCGTTTACTGTGACTATAGCAAAACAGCCGGAGGTAACATTCGGAGATAAGATCAAGGCTTACTGGTATCCTACTACAGAGTCTACTGTAGCTAAGAGAGATACTGTACGTATGAATGTTCCAAGCCCTGCTGCTAGTGATAAGACCGTCAAGGATTACTACAAAGACTTAGATGACAACTTTGAAGGCAATGTGGTTAAAGTAGCTAAGACTTCTGCAACTCAAAATCAGTATTATGATTTGGAAGTTTTGGGCACAGCTTATTCTTATGAATTTGCGGCTACACAACCTGAAATTGCAGATCCTAACCAGAATGGTGTTAAGTACCAGCTTGTTCGTGGTACCGATCACACTAAATTGTATGTAGGTACAGCAGATGTTGAAGGTAATCTTGTAGCTTCTATTGCTGCTGATGGAACCCTGACTTATGCAGCTACCGACAGTGCTAAGAAACTCTTGAACTTATACGGTCACTTGATTCCCAAGCATTTTGCAAATGTTGAAATTGTTGCTACTTATGATGAGTGTCAGTTGGCTTTAGGCACAGAAAACTTCAAGGTACGTTTCTTGCGTCCGGTTGATGTTCTTGATGGTGACCAAGCTAAATTCATTGATGCTCAGGCAAATGGCTCTTCTATTGTTTTAGGTGATTTGTTTGACCTGAAGGACTGGCGTGAAGGAGCATTAATCGTTAAGAATGCTGCCGGTGTGTACGAAAGTGCTGTAGAGAATGGTGTTTCTTTGTATCCTTATTATGAATTCGAGACTATTAAAGTTGATATTGCCAATGCAGAATGTAACTTGACCGGAACTAGAAAGAAAGTTTCTGAAGTTACAGATAAATTGCAGTTGTCCGTTACAGAAAATGGAGCAGAAAGTGCTACTAATATTGTAAACATTACAGAAGTTGCAGCTTTGAATACTACTAAGATTGTTTACAAGAATAATGAAGGTAATGTTCAGAAATTCACATTGTGGATTCCGGTGGAAATTACTTATTATTGGGGTACTTTGAAAGCTGTAGCCAAGTGTGATGTTGAATCAACAAAAGCAAATCAGTAATAGAACAGGTATTGCATTATTAGCAATTGAATAGATGGAAGGTGCGTTGTTGTCAGCGCACCTTTTATTATTGGTGGACTAATCTTAATTGTATTGCAAATGAAAATAGATAAAATCGTTTTTATTTTATTATTAAGTTGCTTGTCGTTTTCATGTGGACGAAAAGAAACAAAAGAGCGTATGAAGACTTATGCTGATGCAGAAAAAGAATTCGTCGGCTCATTGACAAAGGCGGATTCCATTACGGTTCTCGAAATGTCTCAGAAGTGTATGGATAGCTTGAAGGAGGGTAATATAGAAGCAGCGTTAGGAATGCTTTATGTGGTTAAAGATGGTGAAGCGGTAAGACTTATAAATGAAAATGCGGAAAATCTTAAAAAGCATTTCAGTACCTTCCCGGTTGTAGATTATCATTTGGAGAATTTTAGTTTTTCCACTCAGGGATGTAATGATCTTAAATATAAGATTGAATTTGCAAAAAAAGATGTGGATGGAAATGCTCCGACGATGGCTTTTATGTTTAATCCTGTGAAGATTGATGGCATTTGGTATTTATGCATTAAGCATCGAAATCAATCCAGTAAAGAAATGCTAAATCCGCGGGAAAGTAATTCTCCGGCTCCCGGTGAGGTAGTACTACGCAAGTCATAGAATGGCTGGTTAAAATAGGAAGAGATAGTGATTATTGGTTTACGATAGATGAAGAGAGAACTGATTCCGATAGAATGGATATTATTCTCTCTTCACTTTTATTTTTTAGAAAATAGACTCTTGTGTCTGTGTGGTCAGCAGCTCCAACGCCTTGATTCCCATAACCGAGTTTCCTTTCCGGTTTAATCTCGGGCTCCATACTGCTACCGAATAACGTAACGGATAAACAGCCGCTATGCCACCGCCCACACCACTTTTTCCGGGCAGACCCACAAGGTAAGAAAACTCTCCCGCTTCATCATAAAAGCCGCATGTCTGCATAATGGCATTAATACGCTTCACTTGCGACGCAGTAAGGTTGATATCCCCAAATGTGAATGGCTGTTTGTGGTTGGCAAAAGCCAGAAAAGCTTTGGATAAATCATAGCAACTCATTTCAACAGAACATTGGAGAAAATAGAAATGGAGAACGCGTTCGATGTCATTCTCTATATTATGATGATACTTCAGCAGATTGGCGATGGCTGCGTTCAGGTAACCTTTTTCACGTTCGGATGCCGCTACTTCTTCATTGTAATTAATAGTATCGTTTCCACAAATATTACGGATAAAGTGGAGGAAATCTTCTTCGGGGTGTGACAGATGCTTTAAAAGTATATCTGCCAATACAATGGCACCGGCATTGATGAACGGATTGCGGGGAATTCCTTTTTCAACTTCTAACTGTACAAGGGAATTGAATGCAGTGCCCGATGGCTCTTTTCCCACTCTTTTCCATAGTTCGTCTCCCTCAAGGCTGAGGCATACGGCAAGTGAAAAGACTTTCGAAATACTCTGGATGGAGAAACGAGTGTCAGCTTGTCCCAGCATGAAAGTTTCTCCTTGAATGGTATTGATGCAAATGCCAAACTGATCCGGGTCTACTTTTGCCAATGCAGGAATATAGTCAGCCTGTTTGCCGATGCCGGCAAAAGGCTGTATCTCCTGATAAATATTTTCGAGTATCTGCTGATAATTCATGGTACAGATATTTTATATTTCAATATAATCGCCGTTCAGCTTAATCAGTTCAATCAGTTTCTCTACCGCCTGCTCTTCGGGGATATTTTTTTCGATGCATTCTTTTTTCTTATAAAGGCTGATTTTACCTCGTCCGGCTCCTACATAACCGTAATCGGCATCCGCCATTTCGCCCGGTCCGTTGACGATACAGCCCATGATGCCTATCTTTAAGCCTTTTAAATGAGAGGTGGCGGCTTTGATTCGGGCAATAGTCGATTCCAAGTCATATAAGGTGCGACCGCAACCGGGGCATGAGATATATTCTGTCTTGCTGGTGCGGATACGTCCGGCTTGCAGGATACCGAAAGCGGTAGTATCTATTACGGTGTGTGGCAGTGAGCCTTGATTATAAATGAAGATACCGTCACAGAAACCATCAAAAATCAATGCACCCATATCGGCGGCTGCCTTAATCTGTAAGTTCTCCGCTTCTTCTTCCTGATAGTATTGGAAGAATACAACAGGATTTTCCAGTCCTTCCGTCATCAGTTCATGCACCATGGCGCGGTATTCACCTAACCGGTTGGGGTGATTGCTTTGTGCAATGATAACCACTTCCGGGTGTAACTTGAGTGCGGCAATCACTTCTTCATTCATTGCCATATAAGGTAGGAACAGGAATTTTAACTCAGCCTGAGTATGATGTAGCTCTATCATTTGCTGATAGTTGAATGCAGGATACACATTCTTCTCTTCAGGGTTCCAGGCATCGGCATCTACCAGATAAGCTGTTTCCTTATTACGTAATTCAGGAACTGTTTGTCCACAATAAATGTAATCGGGCTTGAATTGTGGATTGACTTCGTTCTCTCCTTCCAAACGTTCGGCAATTACTACCGGAAGATTATCTCCGCCAATGTTGCGCACAGCTTTTGTTTTACGGCGTGAAGGGGAGAGATAATTGAATTCCGGCGATTCTTTTCCGGGAATGAAAGGGTGGTTTTCACGTGCCAGTATATAGTCGACCAGTTTACGAGCTACCGGAATTTCTGCTTCCGGGGCTTCGCTCAATGATACGCGGATGGTATCTCCCAAACCATCGGATAACAATGCACCGATGCCTAAAGCTGACTTGATACGTCCGTCTTCACCGTCGCCGGCTTCGGTTACACCCAGATGAAGTGGGAATGCCATGCCTTCTTTTTCCATTTCCGCTACCAGCAGACGAACAGTTTTTACCATGACAACCGTGTTGGAAGCCTTGATGGAAATTACGACATCGGTGAAATGTTCTTCTACGCAGATGCGGAGAAATTCCATGCACGATTCTACCATGCCTTCGGGGGTATCGCCATAACGTGACATGATGCGGTCTGACAGAGAACCGTGATTCACACCAATACGGATGGCGGTATGGTTCTCCTTACAAATATTCAGAAAAGGAACGAAGCGGGTACGTATCTTTTCTATTTCTTGCGCGTACTCTTCATCGGTGTATTCCAACTTCTTGAAAGTGCGTCCCGGGTCTACATAGTTGCCCGGATTGATACGTACCTTTTCTGCGTATTGTGCTGCTACATCGGCTACTTTGGGGTTAAAATGCACATCGGCTACCAAGGGAGTGTCATAGCCTTGTGAACGTAATCCGATATTTATATTTTTCAGGTTTTCGGCTTCGCGTACACCCTGTGTGGTGAGACGCACGTATTCACCGCCTGCATCGATAATCCGTTTGGCTTGTTCTATGCAAGCGTCGGTATCCATTGTTATGGTATTGGTCATACTTTGGATGCGGATGGGATTAGCACCGCCCATCGGAGTGGCTCCAATGTTTACTTCAGAGGCTTCCCGGCGTGAATAGTTGAATAAATCGGTCATGGTTAATTCCTTATCTTTAAAGAGGTTGTAAATGTTCGTTTTAAATTTTCGGGCAGAAAATATCCTATCCTGATTAGAAGGAAAGAATATTTTCTGCCCGTGTTTTTTATAGCGCAGCTTTTCAGCGATGCTTATGTAAAGAATCAATTCGTCTTATATTCGAACTTTACTTCTTTCAATTCTTCATTGGCTTTCACTATTTTCTTTTTCAAGCCGGTTTTGTAATCTGCAAATTTAGCTGCGAGCTCTGTATCACTCAAAGCCAACATCTGTACGGCCAGAATAGCGGCATTCATTGCACCGTTGATGGCAACTGTTGCAACCGGAATTCCGGGAGGCATCTGGATGATGGAATAGAGTGCGTCCACACCGTCGAGAACAGACCCTTTCACAGGGACGCCAATGACTGGCAGTGTAGTGTTGGCGGCAATTACACCGGGCAATGCTGCGGCCATGCCTGCTGCAGCAATGATGACTTTAATGCCACGACCGGCAGCGTTCTTGGCAAACTCTTCCACTGCTTCGGGTGTACGGTGTGCCGATAGAGCGTTCATCTCGAAAGGTACGTGCATCTCGTCCAGTAGCTTGGCAGCCTTTTCCATGACAGGAAGGTCGGAGGTGCTGCCCATGATAATACTTACAATAGGTTCCATTGAATATTTCTTCTGTATTTTATTCGTTTACTAAAGCTTTGTAGGCTTCGGCATCCATCAAATCATTGATGTCATTTGCATCGTTAGGTTTGATTTTAACCAGCCAACCTTTGCCATAGGGATCTTGGTTGACCAGTTCGGGGTTGTCAGCCAATGCTTCGTTTTGTTCTAAAACTTCTCCTGCAACCGGAAGGAACAGGTCTGATATAGTCTTTACTACTTCGATAGTACCGAAAACTTCTCCTTTTTCCAAAGTCTCGCCTTCGGTAGTGATGTCTACGAAAACGATGTCGCCCAATTGTTCTTGTGCATAATCGCTAATGCCTACGTATGCGATATCACCTTCTACGCGTATCCATTCGTGTTCCTCGGTATACTTTACATTGTTTGGGAAATTCATAATGCTTTTAATTTATAAGGTTAATACTAAAATTTTTTTTCAAATAAACAAAATTCCTATGACACCGCAAAACAATCCGACAATAAATCCTGCCAGAACTTCTAATAATGTGTGTTGCTTTACGATGATGCGTGCTGTCCCCAGCATTCCTGATAGCAAAATGAAAAAGCAAAGCCATGATACAGGATTGAAATTAAAGATCAGGCTGTATGACAACAGACCGCCTACCATCATGCCGCTACTGGCAACATGGGTGCTGATTTTCCATTTGAAGTTTATCACAATGCAGATGACCATGCAGATGAGTGTGGCTACAATGATGCCCGACATATAGCGTGGCAAATGAATCTTGTACATCGTAAGCAGGCAGGCTACATAGCTGACAATGGTTAGGGCGTATGGGACGAATCGTTTTTCACGATGCCCCAGTTCATGGATACCCCAGCCGTTTATTTTCTGAAAAAGATAAATGGCAAGCATCGGCATCAAGATGGTAAAGCAATACACGATACCCAACACCACCAACTTATATTGGAGGGGCATGATGCGTAAATAGGTGAAAAAGAATAATAAGAAAAAGGCAAGAAATGGAACCATAAAAGGTGTGAATATGCCTGATATGATGCGTGAACCTATTTCTAACGGATCACTTTTTCCAATCTCTTTTAAAGAACCGGTGGTTTCGTTTGCTTCCATATTTTTATCTTCTTAATCGTGCAACAGGAATATTTAACTGCTGGCGATATTTGGCCACGGTGCGGCGTGCAATGGGGTATCCCTTGGCTTTCAGTATTTCGGCCAGTTCGTCGTCAGTATAGGGTTTTTCTTTGTCTTCGTTGTCTACACATTCCTTTAGTATGCGTTTTATTTCGCGAACGGATAATTCTTCACCATCTTCGGTGGTGTAGCCGTCACTGAAGAAGAACTTCAACGAATATATGCCGTAGTTTGTTTGCACATATTTGCTGTTGCTGACGCGTGAGATGGTAGAGATATCCAGTTTGGCGCGTTCTGCCACATCTTTTAATATCATCGGTTTCAATAGTGACTCGTCTCCTTCCAGGAAAAACGGACGCTGGATGTCGATGATAGTCTGCATGGTGGTGAGTAAAGTGTGTTGTCGTTGTTTTACGGCATTGATAAAACCTTGTGCGGCATCTACTTTCTGTTTTAAAAACATCAGAGCGTCTTTTGATTCTTTACTTTGATTCTCTTTGTTACGTGTATGTTCGTCCAATAGTTCGGTAAACTCACGGCTGAGGCGCAGTTCGGGAACATTGCGGTTGTTCAGATTGAGGGTGATGGTACCGTCATCGAATGTTTCTACAATAAAATCGGGGATAATCTGCTGGAAATTACGTCCCATGGCTTCGCCCAATGAACTTCCCGGACGCGGGTTTAATTTGGTAAGTTCGGCCAATGCTTCGTTATATTGCTCTTCGGTGATGCCCAGTTTCTGAATTATTTTATCTTTGTTCTTACGGGTGAACTCATCGCAGCATTTTCCGATAATATCCAGTTCTATCTGTTTTAGTGGGGAATCTGCTTTACGTTTGATCTGAATGAGCAGACACTCTTGAAGGTTGCGTGCACCGATGCCGGCCGGGTCGAAATCCTGAATGATTTCGAGTATTTTGTTCAGTTCGTTCTCTGTGGTATAGATTCCACGATAAATGGCAAGCTCGTCCATGACGGATTCTATGCTTTTACGCAGGAGTCCGTCATCATCCAACGATCCGATCAGGTATTCGGCTATTTCGCGCTGTTCGTCAGTCAGGTCTTGCATGGCAAGCTGCTCTTTCAATATTTCGTAGAAGGAAACAGCATCCGAGAAAGGTATCTCTTCGGCTACTCCTTCGCGGCTGCGGTTGTGTTCCTGCAATTTATAGTCGGGGATGTCATCCTCGGTACGATAATCTCCCAGTGAAATGTCATCGTTGGGTTCCGAGTTATCGTTATTATCTTCATTTCCTTCAAAGTCAGTACTCTCTTCCCCGTTTTCGGGTGTTTCTCTTCCTTCCTCCAAGGCCGGATTGTCCAGTATCTCAGAATGAATACGTTCTTCCAGCTCCACGGTAGGCAATTCCAACAACTTCACAACAAGGATTTGTTGTGGTGACAGTGTCTGTACTTGTTGTTGGGCTTGTGTTTGTACTTGACGTGAGCCTTGTGCCATAATCTCTTTACTATTTTTGGGGGCAAAAGTAGCGATTTGTATCGTAATAATCTTCCTTTTTGCCGGGATAATTTTAGGGGTTCATCCTAATATTATTAATAATTGAAGCTGCTTCCGCCCAGAAATTCTCTTAATAAGGAGGTTGGAGGCAATTCTTTATCTTGCACAGATACGAAATATTCGAGGAACTTACGGAGGCGGTAGGCTTCCGAGTATTCCGGTCGGTTATTGGGCACTTTCCGCAGAATAGGTTCCAGATAATCTTTTAAAACAGCAAGCTCGAACAATAATGCAGAGTTGAACATGGCATCTGCATTTTCCTGATAGGGGAAAATCCATTTGTCTTCTCCGGCACGTACGCTGGGCCAACGGCTGATGGTGTCTTCTGCCGAATATCCACGATATTTGTAGTCACGGACAATGCGGCGCAACAGCCGGTTGTCGGTAGTAGGGATATAGTTATGGTTGTCCAATAAGATGGTTGTCAGGGCCGATACATATATTTTATATTTATTTTCAGCCGGGATATGCGGAGTCAGTTCAGGGTTCAGTGCGTGAATACCTTCCAAAATCAGTATCATATTATCATCTATCTTCAGATAGTCTCCTTTGAACTCACGTTGACCGGTGGAGAAATTAAAACGGGGCAGTTCGACTTGCTCTCCACGAAGCAAAGCCTCCAGTTGTTGATTAAAAAACTTCAAGTCCAAGGCATAGAGGGATTCATAGTCATAGTTGCCGCTCTCATCTTTAGGGGTATCTTCTCTATTTACGAAATAGTCATCCAACGAAATAGGATAAGGTCTCAGGCCATTGGCCATAAGCTGGATGCTGAGTCGTTTGCTGAATGTCGTTTTTCCTGATGAGGAGGGACCGGATATCAGAATCAGTTTGACTCCCCGGCCGTTTTTCCCACGATTATAGATTTCATCGGCGATGTTTGAAATCTTTTTTTCCTGCAAGGCTTCGGATACGTTGATTAAGTCGGTAGCATGACCATTGTTGCAGACTACATTGAAGTCGCCCACAGTGCCTATGCCTAAAATCTGATTCCAGCGACGGTGTTCCTTAAATACATCCAACATCTTTTCTTGTTTTACAACTTCCTCCAGTTTGTCGGGGTTTTGTCGGTTGGGAACACGAAGTAACAGTCCGTCATAGTATTTCACTATATCGAACAAGCGGATGTATCCGGTGCTGGGCAGCAGGCTGCCATAATAATAGTCTATAGTGTCTCCTAACGTATAATAAAAGGAGTAAAGATTGCCCGAAGTTTCCAGCAGTTTTACTTTATCCATCATTCCTTTTTTGCGGAACAACTCTACCACTTCGGTGGTTTGACATTCAAATCGATGGAAGGGAATATTTTCTTCAATGATTTCCTGCATGCGTTTCTTGATGCGCTGTACATCGTCCAACCCTATTTCTCTGCCGATGTGTAAATCACAATAGTATCCTTTGGAGACGGGATGCTCCAGCACGATGCTTCCGTCGGGATAAAGATCTTCGACAGCTTTGCACAGCACAAAGCATAACGAGCGGACATAAGTACGCATGCCCGAGGAACTTAATATATTCAGGAATTCTACATCTTTATTATTATAGGCTCTGTAGTTGAGTCCTTCTACCTTATTATTAACCTTGGCACTGACAGGTCCGTAGGGGATATCTAAATTAAAACCATTATAAATATCCAAAAGTGAGCTTCCAATTGGGAAACTTTTAATAATATTGTTATTTTTGCAACATATTTGTAACATAATCGTAATGTTTATTACTAACGTAGTGAAATCGGCTGTTAATTTACCGAATAAAAGGGAGATAAGCCAATTCCTACCAAATTAATTGATGATGGAATATTCTTTTTATGATTTCTTAAAGCTGCTGGGTTCACTGGCGCTATTCCTTTACGGAATGAAAATCATGAGTGAGGGCCTGCAAAAGTTTGCAGGTGACAGGCTTCGTAAAATTCTCACGGCGATGACCACCAACCGGGTAACCGGAGTTCTAACAGGCGTGCTGATTACAGCATTAATCCAATCTTCTTCTGCCACTACCGTCATGGTAGTCAGCTTTGTGAATGCAGGGCTGCTGACATTATCCCAGTCCATTGGAGTAATTATGGGAGCCAATATCGGTACTACCGTAACTGCATGGATTATATCAGCGTTGGGCTTTAAGGTAGATATCGCTGCAATGGCTCTCCCACTTTTAGCTGTTGGTGTGCCATTGTTATTTTCTGGAAAGAGTAACCGTAAATCCATAGGGGAGTTTATTTTCGGTTTCTCTTTTTTGTTTATGGGTCTTTCTTTACTCAAAACAAATGCACCGGACTTGAGTAAAAACCCGGAGATGTTGTCTTTTGTGCAGAATTATACAGACATGGGCTTTGGCTCTGTGATGCTGTTTGTATTGATAGGTACAATATTGACGATGATTGTGCAGGCATCGGCTGCAACAATGGCTATTACCCTGATTATGTGTGCCAATGGTTGGATTAGTTTTGAACTTGGTGCTGCTTTGGTATTAGGTGAGAATATTGGTACTACCATTACAGCTAATCTGGCTGCATTGACTGCAAATACGCAGGCCAGGAGGGCTGCCTTAGCTCACTTGGTATTTAATGTTTTCGGTGTTATCTGGGTGTTATGCCTGTTTAAGCCGTTCACAATGGGGGTGTCATGGTTTGTAGAAGATATAATGAAGACGCCGGATCCTGCTGTGGCTGTTTCTTTTAAATTATCGGCTTTTCATACGACATTTAATATATGCAATGTGTTGATTCTTATTTGGTTTGTGAAGTTGATAGAGAAAACCGTTTGCAAGATTATCCCTCAAAGAGAGCAGGATGAGGAATATCGTTTGCGTTTTATTACAGGCGGTATGCTTTCTACGGCAGAGCTTTCTATATTACAGGCGCGAAAAGAAATCAATCTGTTTGCCGAACGCACTCACCGTATGTTTGGTATGGTGCGCGATTTGTTGCATACAACGAATGAGAATGATTTCAATAAGCTGTTCAGCCGTGTAGAGAAGTATGAGAATATCAGTGATAGTATGGAGGTGGAGATAGCCAATTATCTGAATCAGGTTTCGGAAGGACGTTTGAGTTCTGAAAGTAAGCTTCAGATTCGTTCGATGCTTCGTGAGGTGACAGAAATAGAAAGTATAGGTGACAGTTGCTATAACTTGGCCCGTACCATCAACCGCAAGCATCGCAGTGAAATGGATTTTACACAGAAACAGTATGATCATATCGAACAGATGTTTAAGCTGACAGATGATGCATTGAGCCAAATGATTGCGTTGGTAGAAGATGAACATCATACTATTGATGTGAATAAGTCTTTCAATATCGAACACGAAATCAATAACTATCGCAATCAGTTAAAGAACCAGAATGTGCTGGATGTGAACAATAAGGAATATGATTATCAGATGGGAGTACACTATATGGATATTATTACCGAATGTGAAAAGTTGGGTGATTATGTAGTTAATGTAGTGGAAGCCGGCAGTAATGTGAAAGAAAAGAAAGCATAAGCCCGGATTCACACTCGTGATAGAATAGGTTGGATATAAAGTACACGGCAGACAAAATCGAGAGTTATATACTAAAAGTGAGATAATGTCTATATTTATTTTTCTGAAACTGATAGGGTCGCTGGCGCTTCTTATGTATGGCATGAAGACCATGAGTGAAGCTCTGCAGAAACTGACAGGTGGGCAACTTCGCCATTTCCTTGGAGCAATGACGACCAATCGGTTTACAGGACTGCTGACCGGGGCGTTTGTAACGGCTTCCGTACAGTCTTCTACTGCTACTACGGTGATGACCGTTAGTTTTGTTAATGCCGGATTACTGACATTGGCTCAAGCTATATCTGTCATTATGGGAGCTAATATCGGTACAACGGTGACTGCATGGATTATGTCAGTGTTCGGTTTTCAGATAGACATGAATAACCTCATTTTCCCTCTTTTTGCTTTAGCCGTTCCTCTTATTTTTTCTAATAAAAGCCAGAAAAAGTCTTTTGGAGAATTTATATTTGGCTTTGCATTTATGTTCTTGGGATTGACGACATTGCGTGAAAATGCTATGCACATGGATTTGGAACATAATGCGGCAATCCTTGGTTTCATTACTTCTTGCAAAGAGTGGGGATTTTTGTCTATCCTGTTGTTCCTTTTGATTGGCAGTATCATAACTATGTGTGCCCAATCATCGGCGGCAGTAATGGCTATTACTTTGATTCTTTGTTCGAGTGGTGTGCTTGACTTGTATTTGGGTATAGCCTTGGTAATGGGTGAGAATATCGGTACGACCGTAACCTCGAATATTGCTGCATTGACAGCAAATGCTCAGGCGAGGCGTGCAGCATTGGCACACTTTATCTTTAACACGTTTGGTGTGATATGGATATTGTGTATCTTCCATCCGTTTGTCAATATGGTAAGTGATATGGTTGAACATCTTTTTCCCGGGGGGAATCCTGAGGTGGCTATTACTTATAAGCTTTCTGCCTTTCATACAGCATTCAATATTTGTAATGTGCTGATTCTTATTTGGTTTATTAAACCGATAGAGAAGATAGTGTGTTGGGTAATCAAACCTAAAGAAGATGAAGAAGAATTCCGACTGCGCTTTATTACCGGTGGACTGTTGTCGACGGCCGAACTTTCTATTGTTCAGGCTCGTAAAGAGATCAATTTATTTGCTGAACGTACCCGCCGTATGTTTGGTATGGTACGTGACTTGCTTCATACATCGAATGAAAATGATTTCAATAAGCTTTTCAGCCGCATTGAAAAGTATGAGAATATTAGTGATAATATGGAATTGGAGATTGCCAATTATTTGAATCAGGTGTCTGAAGGTCGCTTGAGTTCTGAAAGCAAGTTGAAGATTCGTGCCATGTTGCGTGAGGTGACGGAGATAGAAAGTATTGGCGACAGTTGCTATAACCTTGCGCGTACCATTAACCATAAATATCGGGGTAATGAAGACTTTACCGAGAAACAGTATAGCCATATTCATCAGATGTTCCAACTGACTGATGATGCTTTGAACCAAATGGTGTCTTTGGTGGAGGATGAGGGGCATCAAGTGGATGTGAATAAATCTTTTAATCTTGAGAATGAGATAAACAACTATCGTAGCCAGCTGAAGAATCAGAATGTGCTGGATGTGAACAATAAGGAGTATGATTATCAGATGGGTGTGCACTATATGGATCTTATCGGTGAATGTGAAAAGCTGGGTGACTATATAGTTAATGTAGTTGAGGCACGGACAGATATGAAAGAGAAGAAATAGTGCTGTTCTTTTTATATCTCATTGTAGTGATATAAAAAGCGTGAGTATCTATACGAACCCACGCTTTTTTATAGAATTATTTTTGGTTGATTACTTTTCGATATCAATCAATTCAACTTCGAAAATCAAAGCAGAGAAAGGTTTGATTTGGCCGGTACCATGTAAACCGTAAGCCAGTTCTTGCGGAATATAAAGTTCCCATTTTGAACCGACCGGCATCATAGTCAAGGCTTCTGTCCATCCTTTGATCACTTGGTTAGCGCGAGTAGTGTAGGGTTCCTTGCGGTCGTATGAACTATCGAACTGAGTTCCGTCAATCAAAGTACCTTTATAGTTTACTTTTACAGTTGAAGAATCGGTAGGGATGGCACCTTTACCTTCTTTGATAACTTTGTATTGAAGACCGCTGGGAGTAGTTTTTACACCTTCTTTTTTTGCATTTTCAGCCAAGAATTTTTCTCCTGCGGCTTTGTTGTCTGCATATTTGGCTTCCGTAGCTTTTGCCTGAATAGCTTCTGCTTTAGTCTGAACAAACATGTTGGCTTCTTCTACAGGCATAACGTTCTGCTTTTTCAGAGTTGCGACAAAACCTGCCAGGAAATTTGCTTTATCCAAGCTTTGAGTAGAATCGTTGCCAAATAAGCGTTGGCTCATCATGTCAAACATACGTCCGCCTACTTGCTGTCCGACTTGCAGACCTACCATATATGCAACGTCTTTGGGACTTGTTTTGTTGGCTCCGTCTGTAACACCTTTAAGGAATTCTGCCATGTAAGTACTGTCAACGCCTTGTTGTTGAAGATACATATCCAATCCCTGTGTATTAGCAACACCCATCATATAAGAAAGTGAGTCTACATCATTCTTCATGTTTGCTTTTGGTGCCTGAGCTGTACAAGATGCTAAGCTGGCAGCGGCAGCGATAGCTACAAAAAAACTAATTTTTTTCATTTGCCTTAAATACTTTAATATTATAATACTTCAATTAATTCTACATCGAAAATCAATGTGCTGTGAGGAGGAATCATTTCGCCGGCTTGCTGTGCGCCATAAGCCAATTCCGAGGGAATGAATAATCTCCATTTAGAGCCTTCCGTCATTAGTTGCAAGGCTTCTACCCATCCTTTAATCACTTGATTAACACCGAATACAGCCGGTTCACCGCGTTTGATAGAACTATCGAACAATGTTCCGTCAATCAATGTACCTTCGTAATGACATTTCACACGGTCGGTAGCCCCCGGCTTTTTACCATTACCTTCTTTGATGATTTCATATTGCAAGCCGCTGGGGAGTGTTACTACTTCAGGTCTTTTAGCATTTTCTTCCAGGAAAGATTTGCCTTTTTCAATATTTGCTGCATTCATTTTAGCTTCCAGTTCTTCGAAATATTTGTTCACGATTTCGCGCGCTTCATTATGACTGATAGCTGTCTCTTTTCCATCTAATACGTCTTTAATTGCCTGAGCAAAGTCATTCACATTGATACCTTGAGCACCCATGCTCAGCAAATTTTGGCCGATTCCCAGGCCGATAGCGTAACTAAATTTATCCATAACTGTTTATTTTATAAGATGTTTTTCTACAAAACGCACAAAGGTAGGTCTTTTATTTGAATGATTATGATTTTAACAATTTAATTTTTCTTATTTTTGTGTGTCTAGTTTAAAGAGGAGGCTAAAAATGAAGAATTTAGTGATTCTGACCGGTGCTGGAATGAGTGCCGAGAGTGGTATTAGTACCTTTCGTGATGCGGGAGGACTATGGGATCAATATCCTGTGGAGCAGGTGGCTACTCCCGAAGGGTATGTTGCGAATCCTCAGTTGGTGATTCAGTTTTACAATGAGCGTCGTAAACAGTTGTTGCAGGTTAAGCCGAACCGGGGACATGAACTGGTAGCTGAACTGGAGAAGTATTTTAATGTAACTGTTATTACTCAAAATGTTGATAATCTACATGAACGGGCCGGTAGCAGTCATGTGATTCATTTACATGGCGAGTTAACGAAAGTTACTTCTACTTTGCAACCCAATAATCCTAACTATATAAAAGAATTGAAGCCGGAAGAATTTGAGGTAAAGATAGGAGACCTTGCTGCTGACGGCTCGCAATTTCGTCCTTTTATAGTGTGGTTCGGGGAGTCTGTACCCATGATTGAAAAGGCGATTGAGTATGTCGAAACGGCTGATGTTTTCTTGATTATAGGGACTTCTTTAAATGTATATCCGGCAGCCGGATTGTTAAATTATGTGCCCCGTGATGTCCCTGTCTATTTAATAGATCCCAAAGAAGTGCCTATAGCTTCGGACCGAAAACTGTATGCCATACGCAAAGGCGCTTCGGACGGTATGGAGGAATTGAAAAAAATATTGGTGAGATAGCTTGTACATGAACAAATTCATAGTATATTTGTTATGTATTTATTAAAAGAACATTTGAAACATAAAACTGAAACAATTATGAAAAAGTACGTTTGCGTAGTATGTGGTTGGGTATACGACCCAGAAGTAGGAGATCCGGAAGGTGGAATCGCTCCGGGAACAGCATTTGAAGATATTCCAGATGATTGGGTTTGCCCTCTTTGTGGAGTAGGTAAAGATGATTTTGAAGTTCAGGAAGATTAATTCCGGTTCATAAGCAGCATATCAATTAAGTGGAAGAATTCCGCAGGATAATCAGATGGCGCAGCTAATTATTGGTTGCGCTTTTTTATTGTTGTCCTTACATGATTGTGATAAAAAGAAAAGCGCAACCTATATTTCAGATTGCGCTTTATATAAGAGTTGAATAGTTTTATTTTTTTTCTTGTCTTTCAGGACGAGGCAGCAATACTTTGCGAGAAAGTTTGAATTTGCCTGTTTTCGGGTCAATATCAAGTAATTTGACTTCGATTTCGTCACCTTCTTTCAAGCCGGCTTCTTCGATTGTTTCGAGACGTTTCCAGTCTATTTCGGAAATGTGCAACAGACCGTCTTTGCCTGGCAGGAATTCAACAAAAGCACCGTAAGGCATGATAGAACGAATTTTGCCTACGTATACTTCGCCAACTTCAGGAACAGCAACGATACCTTTAATGATACGCATAGCGTCATCAATACATTTCTTGTTAGTTCCGGCAATTTCAATACGACCTACACCGTCTACTTCTTCGATAGTGATAGTTGCACCGGTTTCTTCCTGCATACCTTGAATAATCTTTCCGCCCGGACCGATAATGGCTCCAATGAATTCTTTAGGAATAGTCATTGTTTCAATGCGAGGAGCATGGGGCTTCAATTCAGCACGAGGTTCAGCAATGCATTCAGTAATCTTATCAAGAATGTGCATACGTCCTTCTTTGGCTTGATTCAATGCTTTTTCCAGGATGTCGTATGATAAACCATCGACCTTGATATCCATCTGTGTAGCAGTAATACCGTCACGGGTACCGGTAACCTTGAAGTCCATATCTCCCAAGTGGTCTTCGTCACCAAGAATATCAGACAATACAGCATATTTTTCTTCACCGGCATTCTTGATCAATCCCATTGCAATACCTGAAACGGGCTTCTTCATTGGTACACCTGCATCCATTAATGCCAAAGTTCCGGCACATACAGTAGCCATTGAAGATGAACCGTTTGATTCAAGAATATCAGAAACTACACGTACAGAGTATGGATAGTTAGCCGGTACTTGTCCTTTTAATGCACGCCATGCCAAGTGACCGTGACCAATTTCACGACGGCCTACACCACGTTGAGCTTTAGCTTCACCGGTTGAGAAAGGAGGGAAATTGTAGTGTAACAGGAAGCGTTCTTTATGCTGATCCAATACATCGTCTACCATTTTTTCATCCAGTTTTGTTCCTAATGTAACAGAACTCAAAGACTGAGTTTCACCACGAGTAAAAATAGCAGAACCATGAGGACCAGGCAGATAGCCTACTTCACACCAGATGGGACGGATTTCTGTGGTCTGACGTCCGTCAAGACGCTTACCTTCGTCAAGAATGCAACGACGCATTGCCTCTTTTTCTACATCGTGATAATAGCGGTCGATTAACGGAGCTTTTTCTTCCAGTTCTTCTTCTGTATACTGAGCCTTGAATTCTTCGCGGATAGCATCGAATGCATCTTGGCGTTCGTGCTTATTTCTGTTTCCGGATGCAGCAATAGCGTATGCCTTTTCGTAGCAAGCGTCATGGACAGCTTTGCGGAGTTCTTCATCGTTCTCTTCGTGGCAATATTCACGTTTAACAGTAGAACCCACTTCTTCCATCAATTCCATTTGAGCTTTACAGTGGATTTTGATTGCATCGTGAGCGGCTTTCATGGCAGCCAGCAAATCCTGTTCGCTTACTTCATCCATTTCACCTTCTACCATCATGATGTTGTCGTATGTAGCAGCAACCATTAGATCCATGTCGGCTTTTTCCAGTTGCTCAAAAGTCGGGTCAATAACAAACTGACTATTGATACGTGCTACACGTACTTCTGAAATCGGACCTCCGAATGGGATGTCAGAAACAGCTAATGCAGCTGAAGCGGCCAGTCCTGCCAATGCATCCGGCATATCTACTCCGTCTGCTGAGAACAAGATAATGTTTACGTATACCTCTGCGTGAAAGTTATCGGGAAATAAAGGACGCAAGGCGCGGTCTACTAAACGGCAAGTCAGAATTTCATAATCCGAAGCTTTGCCTTCTCTTTTGGTAAAACCACCGGGAAAACGTCCGAATGCTGAATATTTTTCTTTGTACTCTACCTGAAGGGGCATGAAATCTGTACCGGGAACTGCATCTTTTGCTGCACAAACAGTAGCTAGCAACATGGTGTTACCCATGCGGAGCATTACAGAACCGTCTGCCTGTTTTGCCAGCTTTCCCGTTTCGAGCGTAATGGTTCTACCATCGGGAAGCTCGATTGTCTTAACAATTGGATTAATCATAAAAAATGTTTTAATATAATTTTCGTCTAAAATTCGTGCAAAGATAGGTATTTATTCTTCTAATTGGGTGAAAATGAGCTAAAAAGTTACACAGATTACCGTTTTTTTTCTTTTAATGCGTAAGAAGCTGGATAAATGCTTTGACAAACCGTGAAAAGACGTATCTTTGCAGCAGAAATTTATTAGAAAACACACATTATATTAATTTTAGCGATGAAAAAGAATGTATATTTTTTGCTCGCACTTCTGTTGATGGTACTGAGCGCTTGCGATAATGAACCGAAATTTAAAGTCTCAGGTGAGATTAGCGGTGCCGATAATAAGACTTTGTATTTTGAAGCGTCGGGACTGGATGGTATTGTGGCACTCGATTCTGCGAAACTGGGAAGTAACGGAGTTTTCAGTTTTAGTGGAAAGCGTCCCGAGTCACCGGAATTCTATCGTTTGCGTCTGGATAATAAGGTGATTAACTTCTCGGTTGACTCTATTGAGACATTGACCGTAAAGGCCGGAGCTAATGACTTTGCAACAGGGTATTCTATTGAAGGATCGGAAAATAATACGAAAATAAAAGAATTGGTATTATTGTTGGCTGATTTGCAAAAACGGGTGGATCAACTGGCGTATAACCGTAACATTCCGGCCGGGGTTGCTCAAGACAGTTTGGTGTCAATGGTCAATAACTATAAGAATAAAGTGAAACGTGAATATATTTTTGCGGCTCCTAATATGACTTATGCATATTTTGCTTTGTTCCAAGCTTTGAATGGGTATATGCTTTTTGATCCGTTGACCAATAAAGATGATGTTAAATGTTTTGCAGCTGTGGCAACCAGTCTGAATAATACTTATCCGCATGCAGACCGTTCTCGCAACCTTTATAATATGGTTATTAAAGGTATGAAGAATACACGGACTCCGCGGCAGACAGAACTGGATATTCCGCAGGACAAGATAAAAGAGGCTACCATCATTGATATTGAGTTGAAAGATATCAAGGGAAATGTACGTCGTTTGACGGATTTGAAAGGCAAGGTGATATTGATTGACTTTACGGTTTATAATAATGCTATGTCGGCTGCTCATAATTTGGCTTTGCGCGAGTTATATAATAAGTATGCATCTCAAGGACTGGAAATCTACCAGATTTCGTTGGATGCCGATGAACATTTCTGGAAGACGTCTTCCGATAATTTGCCGTGGATTTGTGTGCGTGACGCTAATGGAGCATATTCTCAGTATGTTACATTATATAGTGTGACTAACTTGCCTGCTGTGTTCTTGGTGAACCGTGCTAACGAATTAAGTGCACGTGGTGAAACAATTACTAATTTGGAAGAATCTATCAAAAAACTCTTGTAAAAACATAATAATGAGTTGGATTTGTTTAAACATGTTACATAGCATGGTTTTATACTTGACTCGTATTGTTTAAAAAACTATCTTTGCAGAACTTAAAATAATAGAGAGGGTTCCGACATATTCAGTGTCGGAATTCTTTTTGTTTTTATAGGAGTGAATATAAACAATGAAAAATATATAATAATTAAAAAGGAGGAAAACATTATGGCTTATATGTCAGAAGAGGGTTACAAACAATTGGTGGAAGAGTTGAAATATTTGGAGTCAGTAGAACGCCCCAAAATTGTATCGGCTATCGCAGAGGCTCGAGACAAAGGAGACTTGTCGGAAAATGCAGAGTATGATGCTGCAAAGGAAGCACAAGGTTTGTTGGAAATGAAAATTAATCAGTTGAAAACTACTATTGGTGATGCAAAGATTATCGATACGTCGAAACTGAAAAATGACACAGTCCAGATTTTGAGTAAAGTAGAATTGAAGAACGCTAAAACAGGCATGAAGATGGCTTACACTATCGTGGCTGAAAGCGAAGCAAACTTGAAATTGGGTAAGATTTCTGTTAATACACCGATTGCACAAGGCTTATTAGGCAAAAAGGTGGGTGATGTAGCTGAAATTACTATCCCTCAGGGAAAAATCAGTTTGGAAGTAGTAAACATTTCGTTTTAATGTATAAGGCAGGGTCGCTTCGTGCGGGTCTGCCTTCTTTAATACTCATAGATATGGCAACAATATTTAGTAAAATTATTACTGGTGAGATTCCCAGTTATAAGGTAGCTGAGAATGAAGACTTTTACGCTTTTCTGGATATCAATCCGTTGGCAAAAGGACATACATTGGTAGTGCCTAAGCGTGAAGTGGATTATATCTTTGATTTGGCGGATGATGAATTGGCTTCTATGCATGTATTTGCAAAGAAAGTGGCATTGGCTATACAGAAATCCTTCCCATGTAAGAAGGTAGGAGAAGCTGTTATTGGTCTTGAAGTACCTCATGCTCATATTCATTTAATTCCAATTCAAAAGGAGTCGGATATGATTTTTTCAAATCCTAAATTAAAACTTGCTAACGAAGAGTTTGTTGAGATAGCTAGAACAATTAATGAAGCCTGGGAAGGCCTGAAGTAAGTAATCCTCTTTTTCTATTATATTATAAAAAGGGCGTATCTTGATTGAAAGATGCGCCCTTTGTTATATAGACTCCGGAGTACTTCTGTTGTTATACGAATTTATCGCCTAGTTTAATCTGAACATCGTTAACGAATTTACGGATGGCACTTTCATCATCTTTTTTGCAGACAAGCAGCACATTGTCGGTTGCAGCAACCAAATAGCCTTCAAGATCTTGAAGTACTGCCAACTTTCCTTCCGGTACTACAACAACATTCTGTTTGCAATTATATAATAAGGAATTACCGTTGATTGCTACATTCTCATTTACATCTTTTGGCGAAACGTCATAGAGAGAACTCCATGTTCCCAAATCAGCCCATCCAAAGTCACATAGTTGTACAAAGACATTGTTTGCTTTTTCCATAATGCCGTAATCAATAGATATGTTGGGACATGAGGCAAAGTCTTCTTCGCCTTCAGATAATTTGGAGCATACTTCCGGCATTATTTCGTTAAAGGCATTGATAATTGTATTGATATTCCAAAGGAAAATTCCGGAATTCCAGTAAAACTCTCCACTTTCGACGAATACCTTGGCAAACTCCAATTGCGGTTTCTCAATAAAGGTTTTGACTTTAAAGAAATCTCCTTGTTTTTCTTCATCTATTTGTATGTAACCGTAACCGGTTTCCGGGCGGTTGGGCTTAATTCCCAGGGTAAGTAATTGTGGGGAGTGTGAAACAAACTCCAATCCTTTTATGATAGCTTCTTTAAATTCCTCTTCTTTTAGAATCAGGTGGTCAGATGGTGCAACGATGACATTTGCATTGGGATTTATTTTTTTGATATGATAGGAAGCCCATGCAATACATGGTGCCGTGCTTCTCCTTGTCGGTTCCAATAAAATTTGTTCTTCTTTTAATTCGGGAAGTTGTTCTTGGACTAATTCCTTATATAGTACATTGGTCGTTATGAATATATTTTCTAATGGGACGATTTTCTTGTATCTGTCGAATGTCTGTTGGATAAGAGAACGTCCTGTACCAAAGAAATCAAGGAATTGCTTAGGGAGATTTTTGCGGCTATATGGCCAAAATCGGCTTCCGATACCTCCCCCCATGATCACACAATAGTTATTGCTGTTCGTCATGATATTGAATCGTTTTAAAGTTTGTGCTAATATAAGGCTTATTTTTATATTTTTCTTGTTCAATCTACCATAAATGATGGTATATTTATCTTTTTTTGAAAAAAAACGCCGAAAAGTTTGCAGGTATGAAAAAAAGTCGTACCTTTGCAACCGCAATCGAGAAACAAACAATGTTTCAAGAGATGCCCAGATGGCGGAATCGGTAGACGCGCTGGTCTCAAACACCAGTGGATTCACTTCCATCCCGGTTCGACCCCGGGTCTGGGTACAAGAAAGAAAGCTAAGTATTTGATAATCCAATACTTAGCTTTTTCTTTTGCTTGAATTTTCCCCACATTTTCCCCACACGTGC